>ODAK010000100.1_pt1 | contig 90730 bp, 92 predicted proteins | sample 1539591 | NCBI WGS metagenome assembly ODAK01 (sample SAMEA3539303, study PRJEB22396) | soil metagenome | biome: tundra; feature: field; material: soil | place: USA | collected 2010-05 | depth 0.15 m | reverse complement strand
AGCCACGCCACTAACGAGAGGACCGCGCTCACGATCAGCATGGTCGTGATCGGGACAATGAACTTGAATCCCGGGCGGTCGATGAAGATGTCGCCGGGCAGATGGAACAAGTGCATCCTCTTGAACCACGGCCACAGCAGACCGGCGATGATGAATAAAGTCCCGAGGGCCAGGAGAAACCGGTTTAATGGCATTGGTGTCGTTTAGGCAAATCCGTGCAAGGATCTGGCCCCAGTCAAGATAGCACCTTCACGAATGATAATGTCCCCGAACGGCTATATCGGTTAACTTTGAACGCCCATACCGGGACCGACTCCGAGGCCTTTCGGCGCGACCTTGAGCTCCGGCGACGGCCTTGGAGCTCCACTGCATAGAGGCACGTCAACACTCGCGAAGGCCTGTGCCAACTTCTCCAGTTTCCCTAAGAGTTCATCCGCCGCACTCGCCAGCTGCTGTGGGCGAAACGCATAGCTCGGCGGATTCTGATTTAATACGATTTGGTCCCACGTTGGGTTTTGCTTAGGCGCAAGCCCCTTAGATATAGATTCTAACTGTTGTTGGACTAAGGCTCAGCAACGTACGAACTCGAATTCTTTGGTGATTGTCGCACCCATTGCGCGTCGCCAGACCTCCTCCCTCAGCGAAAGCCCTAATAAGATCCGTCGCAGCCTCAGTGCCGCTGGAGGCCAAGGTATCAATGGTTTTGGGCGGCATATTGAGAATCATACCCCCTCTTCATCTGTGTGGCAGACGTGGACGATGCGATCGCGAAAGCCCGGCATGATCAACTGCATTTGGTCCTGCCAGTCTTGCATCGTCGAGACAATGGTTTCTACGAAGTTAACGACCGAACCAAGGGTTCGCGCGTTCGACATGGGTGGGCAATAGGTCTGGATCCCCTCCCTATTTTCCATGGGGCCCGGCATCCATACGCGCTCGTCGAGATGGTCCGGGTGCAAAGTCCGCAAGTCAACGCCAAAAGTCGGGCAAGTCGGCAATGCACTATCAAAAAACTGGATGGGAAAGTTACTGCATATGCCGCCATCGGAGAAATAGACACCGGTGGCTTTCCGACGGCCGAGAATCCTCCACAAGCCAAAGGGCAGGCGAAAGGGACGCCCAAGGTTCAGGCTCGTCGTAATCATGGCCAGATCGATCACGCGAGGTGCGCTGTCCGAAGGTCTATCCCAAAGTTGCCCCTGGATGCGAAGTGGTCCAGCCCAGAGCTCACCGAAGGTCAGGAGCTCCTCTGATAGCTTGCCTGCCAATCGACTCAGGTAGTGGTGTAGCCATGACGTGAGCGGCTCTTGAGCTTGGCCCTCGCCCGCCGTCCCGGGCATGCCGTTGCAAAGCCCGCTGAGGCTGAAATAGCATAAATAGCATCGAGTCCGCGCTCCCTGGGTGGAATAACTAACACCATTCCAAAGCACCCGGGCGGCTCGGCTCAATTGGGCTCGTCGGAGCTACCGTTCTCCATTTCCAGCATCGGCAGCTCCTGCTGCGCCAACCCTTGGATCTCCCCACCTATGCCGAGCAATTGCGCTACGCCCGCCTGCAACTGTTTCTCCCGACGGGCCCACCGCTGGGTCGTCACATTCTTTTCAGATTCCAGCTCCTCGCGCATTTTCTTGAAGGTCTCATAAATCGCCTTTAACTTGTGTGCAAACTGCGGCGAGGTCAGATAGTCATACAACGCCTCCATCTTCTCGCCCCTACCGGCAGAGACAGCTCTCTGGCGATTCAGATCGATCAGCGCGCCTCGCAATGCTTCGGCAACGCCAAACGCCGTCACACTCTGCGTGACCCAAACGTCTTCGTAAGGCGCGAATAGCGCCCCAGCGGGCCAGTCCTTCGGCAGTGCACCCGGCATCGTGACCAGGATCCCAACCGCTGCGCCACTGGCGCGCATGTCGTCTTTGAGCTTACTGATCCACTGCGGGCTCCAATCCTTCGCGCGCTTGGTCTCCCAGAGGATGATCCCCGCAGACTGACCGGTACGGCTCACAACGTGCTGCAGCACATCCCCGCCCCGCTGCCCCTTCTTGACCTCTTCAATCGTATCGAGCGGAAACGAGCGTCGAAGTCCCTCTTCGATGGCGAGCTCCAGCACCTCACCCTGCAACTGTTGGGAACCCTGTCTGGCCTTGGCCTGGGCTTCCGCGAGTTTGGCAGCCATGTCATCAATCTTCTTTTGCAATTCCGCCTTCTCCAGCGCTGACCTCTCCTGCTCCTGCATCCTCACGATTGAGTCGCGCTCAGCCACTCGTGCATCGACTTGGCGTTGTACATCCAGCGCCATGGCGGCCTTTTCATCCTGCAATCGCTGCCGCTCTTCCCTGAGCCCCAACTGCTCGGCCTGGAACGCCTGCAGCCTGAGGTTTTGCTCGGCGAGCCGCTTTTCATAGCCTTGCCGCTCGTTCGCGACCAGCTCCGCGGCGCGCGTCGCTGCGACTTCCGCTATCTGCGTCTCGATGTTCCGCTCTCGAGCCAACAGCGCGGCTTCACGCTGATCCAATGTCGCGATCTTTGCTTGGCTCGCGGCGAGCTGCTCCTTCAGCGCGTCAATTTGCGGTGCAAACGACTGGGTAGTCAGCGCACGCACTTCCGCCAGCGCCTGGGCATGAGCGGCATCGCGCTCGGCCGCAATCTTCTGGGCGTGTCGATCGGCACCGACGCGCTCTTCTTCGCGTAGCGTGGCGAGGGCCGCGGCGCTCGCTGCCTCCACGCTTTCAAGCGCCTTCCTGGCGAATCCATCTGCCAACGCAAACTCTCGTTCACAGTGGGGACACGTGATGCGCGTATCCGGGATGAGCAGCAAGCGAGCTGAGGATTGGCTCATGATAGGTCTGCCTTCTTGCGTTAAAGGTCGCTGCGGATGCGAAAACTCCGCTGGTCAGGTCGCTGTAGGGGCCACATAGGGTTCTGGCTCCTCGCGAACTTGTTCTCCGGTGAAGGGATCACTGGCCACTTTAGGCAGGCTCGTCTCCGTTTTTTTTTGTTTGAGCCATTCGCCGGCGAGGTAGATCCGCCCGCGCTTCTCGCCCCGCGCCACAAGCAAGCCGGCGGCCACCAATGCCCCCAAATCGCGGCTCGCCACGGCATCGGACACCTCGGCGGCCTTCCTATAGGTTGCGTTCCGGACGCGGTAGCCGAAGGCGGCATCGTGGAGTGCCAGCATCATGCGTTCCTGCAATCCACGCCGCTTAACCTCCGTCTCCAGCTCTGACCAGAGACGGGCGGCTTCCTGCGAACGACGCAGCAGCGTTTCGGACTGACGAAAATGGGCGGTCAGGCAAAACTTGACCCACGGCAACGGATCGCGGTCCGCGTGCCAAGATGCCTGCCCGACGTCCGCGAGCACCTGGTAGTAGGCGCTCGTATTGTGTCCGAGGTACTCCTCGATACTGGAAAAGTAGGGATCGAGAATTCCCTCGCGCGCGAGCACCAGCGTCTGCAGCGCGCGGGCCATACGGCCGTTTCCATCGGAAAACGGATGAATCATGACGAGGTTCAGGTGCGCCAGTGCTGCGCGCACCATGATCGGCAACGGGCTCGCCGCATTGAGCGAGGCAACCAATTCGTCCATCAACCCTGGAACGAGCGCCGCGTCCGGACCTTCGTACACGATCTCTGCGGTCGGCTCGCGACGCACGTAAATGACGCCCGGTCGCCACCGCCCCGGATGCTTGCCCAGGTCATAGCTCAGCATCATGTAGTGAAGGCTTCGTAGCATCGCCTCGTGATGCGCGAAGTGCGAATCGTCGGCGAGCTGCAGGATGTAGGTCATTGCCTCTCGGTAGCCACGCACGGCAAGCCACGGCTCAGTACGCTCATCGATCATCGGCTCCTCGCCCTCTACCGCTGCGACTGCGTCATCCACGGCGACGTGATAGCCCTCGATGCTGTTGGATCCTTGGATGGCACGCGCGAATTCCGAACGCCGCAATAGTCCGGACCACCGCCTCGGTTGCTGCAGCAATAGAAATCGCAGCCGGAGCCGCATCTCATCGACACGCTCTACGACTCGTAGATATTCATCGGGCAATTGGGCGACATTGAAGAGCATATGCGATTACTATCTATCATAATCGCAGATGTTAACCAACATATTTAGAGTTGTTATCCACTAATCACATCCTCGCGGCGACGTGAATTTTTCAACTACTTGTTTTTATTTTGAAAAAGTGCGCCCCACAAAATGATCGCGAGAGTACAGCCGGACCCCTTAAGGCCCCGTGGGCCCAAGACCCAGTAGAGTCGGCTGAACTCTGAAAATGAACCTGCACGTACGCACCATGCGCGACAACCCGCTTCAGCCGGATTTGAGCTTTTCCTCGGCGTACAGCGACAGCTCGATCATGCGCTCGAGCAGCTGATCGGCCGGTAACCCGGCAAAGTTCTTGAGCACCAGCTCTTTCACGTACAACCGCACCAGGTAGCGCAGTTGCAGGGCGCGATTGCGCGTGGCAAACACAAAGTCGCGGTGACCGCTGTTGACCACGATAATGTTGCGCTCGGCATCGAAGCGGCAACGCCAGAGCTCCCCAGCAGCGCGTTCGAAGGTGTAACCCGGCAATCCCCGCGTTGTGACCACCGCCGGGCTCATCGCGGCTTCGAGGCTGTCGGTTATCGTCACCAGGGCCTCGGCGGTGCAGCTCACTTCCCGCTGCGCGACCGTGACCCGCAGTCGCGTGAGGCCGGGGACCGCCGGTGCCCGATACTCGAGCTCCTGGTCGGCGACGCCCTGCAACGATCCTTCGCCCTCAAGAATCTCCCAATTGAACGTGAGCTCATCCTGAACGCGTCGCCGCGATCGATCGCGCGGCAGCGCTCTGAACGTGCGCACCTCGTTGAGCGGCGTGGTACTCGCGGCCGGGGAGACCACGACGCTGTAGAGCGGCCCCGCGTATTCGAAGAACTGACGCTGCGGGGCATCATGAGACCCCGGCTCGGCCACTCCGGGTACCGCGGCATCGAGCTCAGCGGCCTGCGTAGTCCCGCCAACATTGGGCTTAGCTGCGCCACCCTCGCGGCGCGCACGGCCTTGGATGTCGAACCAGTCGTACTCCTCGCGCGGCAACGCCAGCAGGGCCTCGTGAAACGCCCGTTGGATGGCTTTCAACGATTGCTGACTGGCCTGCTCCTCTTCGGCGCGCTGCTGCTCTTCGATCAAGCCCTTGACGTGAGTCTCCAGGGGCTCGAGCGCCGCCATCAGGGCGGCATAGCGCTCATCGTGGATGATTCCACTGCGGGTACCGGGGGTGAGATTCAGGAACGGCACATCGATCAGGCCCTGCAGGTACCGCGAGACCCAAGGAGCACGATCAAGGCCGGGTAGGCTCGCCAAATCCTCGATGACCCGTGTGCCCGAGCGGGTCAGCGCGACGCGTGAACTATCAGCCGGTTCAGCCAGGTACAACTCCGCGTACGCATCCCCGTAAGGGGTCCGAATGGGTGGGAGTTGGTGCAGCAACCGCCCCTCAAACTGACGGGGCTCGACTTCATATTGCTTGCGAGCGAGCTTGTCGATGACGGTCACGCGCACCCGCGCGTCCCGGATCCGATCGCGCAGCTCCGAAGCCAGGTACCACTGGATCTTCTCACCGCTCAAGGTGCGAATGCCCTCGAGTAGCGGGCTGATCTTGAGCTCCGTGCCTTTCTCGGCGAAGAGCACACGCCGCGGACTCACGTCATAGCGCGGATCGCCCTTGCTCATGGTCATCTGGTACGCGCGCTGGTCGGTGCCGGTCGAGGTCATGGTCAAACTGTCGCCGACGGTCCAGAAACTCAGGAGGCCAATGCCGAACTCTCCCTGCAGGCCCGAGCCGTTGCCGTCGGCTTTCAGGCGTCGCTTGATCGAGTCGCAGATGTGGGTGGCGACGTACTTGAAGTCGGGGAGCCCGTCGGCATCGCGCGGCACACCATTGCCGTCATCCTTGATCGAGAGGTAATGTGCGCCGTGCTCGCGGCCGCGAGTGATCGTGATGGTCTTCGCGTGCGCGTCGATGCTGTTCTCGACGAACTCGGCAATCGCTTTGAGCGGATTGCTCTGCGAGAGCGCGATGATGCGGATCGCGTTCCAGTCATCCCCGATCTTGAGCTTGCCGCCGTCGTTAGTCTTGGATTTCATGGGGCCCTATGACGCACATGTCGCGCCTGGACTGCTTACGCTATCGGGCGGATTCTCCCCAAGCATGATGCGATAAACAATGGGTGCTTGTTGCGATGCCATTACAGCCCCAATGTATTCTTGATGTCTTTGGTCAATAAGTACAGATGATGCCGGTCAATAGGTGACGGCTCGAAGCCATAGTGCGCGTAGAATTTCGCCGCCTCGTCATCCTTCGCGTGAACGAGTAGCGCACGACTGGCGACGATTTCCTGCGCCAGCAGGAATCTCCGCAGGGCATCCTTCAGCAGCGCCGGCCCCAGCCCGCTGCCCTGCTCCGCGTGCTCGACGGCCAGACGCGCAAGCAGCGTGAGTGGTATGGGATATTGCCCAAGGCCTTTGCTGATTCGGCTCGGTGCCGCTGCGGGATCCACTGCCGCAGCAGCCACGCTGTAGTAGCCGACCACTTCGCTCGCACGGTGTACAACATAGGTGCGTGCCGCGGCGCTCAGCTGATTGACCAGCGCGAATCGCCTCAGGAACGTATTGAGCAGCGGTTTGCCGCAATCAAAGGCTGCGAGATCGTGCCTGCTGGTCAGCAACTCCGGCCCCTGAAGGGGAGCCGGACTTGTCATCGTTCCAGCACACTGGGCGATACAAACAGTTTGCGCAACGCTGGAATGTCACGCGGCGGCGCATCGAGCGCAGCGGCGAACTTCCGCAGCGCCTCGGCCGACAACGCGAAACGCGTCTGCTCGTTGAGTGCCAGGTCAGCGGCTTCACGCGCAGCCGCGAGCATAAAGTCGCTTAAGGTCCTACCCTGCAGTTTCGCGGCACGCGTCAGGCGTGACTTGTCGGCAGCCGCCAGGCGGATGGCGACGCGCTCAGCTTTGGCTTGGGCGGGCATGTCGAGTTCCTAGGTGCCAGCAAGTGAGTCTGTGCGCACATTGTACGTACAACGCACGTGGCGTTCAAGCTCGCTCCAGGAGCCTTTGCTACTTCGTCGACGGTCCCATCGGCGGCTGCTCCGGCATCTGTGCCAGCATATCCCCCAGCGCCATCAATAAGCCTCCGGCTCGAGCCGATGCGATTTCGTACACACGCCGGTGATCGAGCGTTGCGTACCCATGCGCCAGGACATTGCGAAAGCCAACCACCAAGTCCCCATCAGGAATCTGTTCGAACAACTGAGCGTCCAACTTGCGCAGCTGTCCAAAATACGAGGTAATCCTTCTCGGGTACCGTGCGAAATAATGCGGCTTGCGCGCTAGTCATCTTTGCTCGTCGCGGATCCAGGGGAAGCGAATATATCCCATTCAACCGCCGAATAGGGCAAACGCTCCGCAGATAAACATCGCCAGTACCGCGGGCGTGACACGTCCTGCTTCGATTAGCGCCCTGGCACGGGACCGCCCCTACAGCAGGTTCGCGGCGACCATCACGATCATTAAGAGCACAAAATTACGCGCCAGTAAGCTAGTTGAATGTGAAGGCCTACCGCCGCCTTGCACGCCTCGCCGTTACGCCGCGTCGACCAAATTCCGTCCCCGTGAGGACGAAGCCCTCTTTGGCGCGCGGATCTGAATCTCGATATCGCTGCCGAGCCGTGAGACTTGTAGTGCTTGAGCGCCGAGACCTTCGGTTGATTGATCGACAGTGCGGCGGCGGCCGCGGCTTGAGTCAGCTGACGTCGGGCGTAACACACCCCTAATCGTAACTATATGTTGCGCTTAGTATTATGGCGGCGGGCGTGCTACGCGGATCCCACATCACCTATGCGCTCGAGCACTTCAAGATCGACAATCCGGCCTGGGCTGCCTGGAAAGCTCAGGTCGCCCAATGAACATCGTTCGGAGAAATGAGCGTGGCCGACGACGCGGACGTGATCATTGTGGGCGCGGGACTTGCCGGACTGGTCGCGGCTGCCGAGCTGGCCGAAGCAGCCAAAACAATCATCATTGTCGATCAGGAACCCGAGCAATCTCTCGGTGGTCAGGCGTTTTGGTCACTTGGCGGCATATTTCTCGTCGATTCGCCTGAGCAGCGCAAGATGCGTATCCATGACGCCTACGATCTCGCGCTCGAAGACTGGATGGGGACGGCCGGTTTCGACCGCGAGGAGGATCATTGGCCGCGGAAATGGGCACGGCAACTCCGTGCCAAGATTCCATATAACGTGGGGAACCGGGCCCGGCATTCTCGCGCCTTTCGTCGAACGCGTGCGGTTGGCCGCGGATCGCGGGCTGGTTACCTTCAAGTTTCGCCACCGGGTCCGCGGACTCACCAAGTCTGGCGGCGCGGTCGACGGGGTACGTGGTGACATCCTTGAGCCGAGCAGCGCCGAGCGCGGGAGAAAGAGTTCGCGCGAGGTCATCGGTGCATTCGAATTCAAAGCCCAAGCCGTTATCGTCTCATCCGGTGGAATCGGCGCCAATCACGATCTGGTTCGAAGTAACTGGCCTAAGCGCCTGGGCGCGCCACCCAAGCGGATGATCTGCGGGGTTCCGGATCACGTCGACGGCCGTATGTTGGCCATCACCGAGGCCGCTGGCGGGACCATCATCAATCGAGACCGCATGTGGCACTACGTCGAAGGCGTAAAGAACTGGAATCCAATTTGGACCAATCACGCCATCCGCGTCCTGGCTGGCCCCTCCTCGCTTTGGCTCGATGCTGCCGGCAGACGGCTGCCGGCGCCGCTCTATCCCGGCTTCGATACCCTCGCCACACTGCAGCACCTCATGCAGACAGGATTCGATTAGTCGTGGTTCATCCTGACCAGGCAGATCATCGAGAAGGAATTCTCACTTTCGGGTTCCGAGCAAAATCCCGATCTCACCGCCAAGAGCTGGAGACAGGTCATCCGGCGCGCGACCGCAGGCATCCCAGGACCGGTCAAAGCCTTTATGGAGCACGGCGAAGACTTCATCGTTGAGCGTGATCTTGCCGTGCTCGTGCAGCGCATGAATTCCCTTGTGGGCGGTGTGCCCCTGCTGAGCCTGGAGGCTGTCGAGCACGAGATTCGTGCTCGCGATCGGCAACTCAACAACCCGTTCTGCAAGGGCATGCAGATCAGCGCGATCCGCACTGCACGCGCCTATCTGGGTGACAGACTGACGCGCGCTGTGAAACCCCACAAGCTTCTCGACGCGCGTGCCGGCCCGTTGATCGCCGTGCGTCTGCACATTCTCACCCGGAAGACGTTGGGCGGGTTGCAGACTAACCTCGACAGCCGTGTCCTGGCAGCGGATGGTCAGCCGGTGCCTGGGCTGTATGCCGCGGGCGAGGTCGCCGGATTTGGGGGCGGCGGTATGCATGGCTATAGCGCCCTCGAGGGCACGTTTCTTGGTGGCTGCATCTTCTCCGGTCGCGCCGCCGGGCGAGCTGCCGCAAAATCGGTCGAGTAAAAAGAGCGGGCGGTACGCACGCCAGCGCGTCCGTTCTTTGCGGCAACAGATTGGGGGGTACCCATGTGGCGAACATTTAACGTTGTGATGCGGATTGTCAGTAGCCTAATCGGCGTTGCGATGATCTTGATGGGGACCGTCTGGATCCTCCAAGGCTTCAACCTTGCCTTCCGCGTCGGCTTCATGGTTGGTGACTATCACTGGACCATCTACGGCGCGATGTTGGCTCTGGTCGGCATCGCGCAAGTCGTCTGGAGCAACGCCCGCCAGCTCAGGACCTAAAGCCTTCGAGGCATTGACAAATCCGTAATGAACCGGTCACTCAGTCGTCACGTGGCCGTCGCATTGGTGTCAACGACACGGAGTAGGCTCTGTTCCAGGAAGTCGCAACGGGAGGTTACTCGGATGAATTTCGAATCGCGATTACGCAAGCTGGAGTCGCGCTATCGCGCTACGTTGAGCGCCGCGGGCGCGGCCCAAGCGCATTTTATGGCGCTGGCCGGCGAACCCAGCGCCACTGCCTGTGCGATCGAACGCGCGAACGCACAGTGGAAAGAGCTCGAATCACGCAAGCGGTCGATCGTTGAACGAATGGATGATGTCGAGCGACTCGAGCAGGACGCGATGGCTTAGAAACCCAGAGCCCACTTATTCTACGGGCGCTTATCCCCGGGCGATGAAATATCCATCGCAAACCCCACCGTCAGAAGATCGGTATCATTTCTGCCAGAGGCCGATTCCATGAGTCACGTGTCGCTGCACACCGCGGCCATTCAAGTACATCAGGCCAAGCAAGTACAGCCCATCTCAATTGCCCGGCTTTGCGGCCGCATTTGGCCCAGCCGAACGCGAGGCTATCGTTGCGCGGTACGCCCGCGCCCTGGTAGCAAGCGCGCGCCAATAGCGCTTCCGCAGCGAGGTCACCCCGCTGCGCGCGCGCCTCGGCACGACGAGCCTCATCGTTTCCGAGCAACGCATCGCGCATGTCGAACAGCCCCAGCAACACCTCATCCTTGTCGTTGCCCTGTGCGGCTGAGGCTCTTAGCCACTTCTGGGCGTCAGCGTAGAAACCCGTGCCGACTGGATTGTGATGGTCAAAGAGCAGCGTCCCGATTCCGGCATGGATCTGATCAGGGCTTGAGCTGAGCGCGAATCTCGCCGGGCATGTGCTCGGCGCTGTGAACATTCACATACAGATTGCCGGCTTTGAAGCTCGCGTACTGCTCATCCGTGAGCTTCGAGCCGGGCGGCACGGACCACATGCCATCAGCGCCCTTGGTGAGTGTGATAATCGGCGGGCCGGCCTGGCCGAACGCGCCCTCATGAATGTGCGCCACCGTGCCGTCGATGCCTTTACTCTTGATGGTGCCGCTCACGGATTTGTCGGCAGCGATAGTGATCGTGCCAGTGGCGGTCGCCGAAGTCGTGACCGGAGGCGTCTCTTCGGCGCCGTTCAGCTTCACTTTGACATCCGCAGCCAAGGCCGATCCGATACCCACCGCTAGCGCCGCCGCGGCAATCAACGTGCGTACACGCGATGTGTTGAAGAACGTATTCATGGTTAACTCCCGGGTGAACTACCGCTATTGAGAGCGCAAACTTTCTTTATCATACGTCATTTCGTGCAGCTGGACCGCCTCACAACCGCCTCGACCATGGGCGCTAATCGGGTTGGTCGCCATTCTGTTGCTGATTCTGTTGGCGTTCCCCGTCCTGGTTCTCGCCGCGAGCCCATTTGATCCGCCGCTTAAGATTCGGCACGTGCGGCTGAAGGCCGATGCGCAGAACCCTCAGGCCACACGACAGGTGTCCTGCCTCTATTACCGATCTATTGTCGTGAAACAGGTCGATTTTGGGGAAGTGGGGGCAGATCGGCTCGCGCTCCTTGCGTGTAGTGTCTGGCAACGCGATGCGCTGTCGGGACGCGACGGAAGCAAACGAATACGTCATTCCGAGCGATAGCTGGAGCGGCTATTTCAAAGGCGTCAAAGCGGCCTATGCGTTCTTAGAAACTCCGGACGGCATCAACGGCGGCTTAGGGTTCATGGTGCTTCGGGTCTATGACCGCAAGCCGCTGTTCCAGGACACGGCGCAACATGGCCTCCAATCCATTGAGATCCAGGAAGGGACATCGAGGCTTTGCTATCAAAGCGTGTTCCAGGGAAGCTGCTCGGTCGTGAGCGCAGGCACGGCTCTATGAGCGCATCGCGCTCGACAAGTCGGGCGAGCGCCGTGAGGCTGCAGCCTTGAAGAAATTCTTCAGCTAGTGAGCGGCGCGTTGGTAGACAGTCTTGACAAGCTGATAGCATGAGCAAGACGACGCCGTGAGTCCTCTACCGTCCAGGATCTGGATTTCCCCCCGGCTATAGGCGATCAGCTTGCGTCGCTTTAGCGCACTGGCGGCCTCAGAAACCCCCTCGCGCCGCAAACCGAGCATATCCGCCAGGAATTCGTGCGTCAGGCGAAAACTGTCTGAACCCACGCGGTCGCGGGTCATCAAAAGCCAACGCGCCAGGCGCGCTTCCGCGGCGTGAAAACGGTTGCACGCGGCGGTTTGGGAAATCTGCGCCATCAACGCATGGGTGTATCGGAGTAGGGCCTGCTGCAACGGCTTAATTCGGTCGAACTCGGTGCGAAAGCGCGTCGTGGTCATGCGTAATGCATTGCCGCCGCCCTGCACGAGCGCGCGGCCTCCTGAGACATCGACGCCCAGCACAAGGGGCATGCCGGCCATGCCTTCGTTCCCGACCATACCCACCTCGAGCGTTCGGCGTTTATCGACCGCCGTGAGCAACGAGACCAGGCAATTGACGGGAAAATAGACGTGCCGGATTGTATCGCCAGGCTCGTAGAGTATCTTCCCGAAGGCCAAATTGACCGGTTCGAGGTGCGCGCGCAGGCGCTGATATGTCTTTGCTGGAATGCTCGCCAACACGCGATTGGCAGCCGGCTTTTGATCTGTCATTCGACTGACCTCTCGTTTAGTCCCGTTGCCGAGACTGATTGGGCGCAATCGAATCGAGGCACGAAAGCACAGATTGAACCTGAATCGCGACAATGTATGTGCGGCGTCGAACGTAGTGACATATTGCAACCGCGGGGCTTGCGTGCGACGGCTCACAGACTGAGCGCGCAAACTGGCTCAGATTGCTGCCGAGACGTGTCGGCCGTGTTCCGGCGTTTTCTTCGGGAGCAAGTCATGAGTATGAACAAAGACCAGATCCACGGCCGGGTCAAACAAGCGGAAGGCAAGGTCCAGGAGGCCACCGGCCAGCTTCAGTTGGAAGTAGGCAACATCCAACAGGGCTTGAAAGACTCCAAGAAAGGTGCCTGACTGCAACTTTCAAGCAGCCATCATGAAAGAGAAAGCTTGGGCAGTTTGCGGATGTCCTGTGGCAAAGCTGCTGAAAGCAAAAATAACGATGGATGCGAAGCTCGCTTCGTAGATCTGCCTTGTTCAGGCGACCGCTTCGCTGCGCGCGGCGCGCTGCCGGGCGGCCCCGCGCGTTGCGAGCCAGGACCCGAGCAGGATCGACGTAAACGCCGTGATGCCGCCGACGCCGAGGTGTTCATGCAGCAGCGTGACGCCCAGCAGTGTCGCCACGGCCGGATTGATGTAGGTGATCACGGAGGCGCGCGACGCGCCGGCTTGGCTGATTAAATAGAACAGCAGCAACATGGCCAGTGCCGTGCAGACCGCTCCGAGCACCGCCATGGACGAGAGCGCGAGCGCCGAGGGCATGTGGCTTGGGAAGGCATAGATGGCGAACGGCAGCAACACGATGCTGCTGACCAGCAGGCTCGCTGCCACCGGACCGAACGAGTCCACGCCGCTCAGATGCCGCTGAATGATCAGGGGGCCGATGGCATAACCGAGGGTGGCGAGCAGCATGCAGCCCACGCCGCCCCAACCCTGCGGGCCGGAGATCGTCCCCAGTCCAAGCAGCGCTGCTACGCCGATGAAACCCAGCACCAGCCCCATCAAACGCCAAACGCCCAATGGCTCGTGCAAGCCGAAAAAGCGCGAGAGCAGCGCAATCGTCAGCGGCACCGTGGCGATCAGGATGCCTGTGACCGAGGAGCTGATCCAACGCTCGCCGAATGAGATCGCCGAAAACGGGATCACGAACTCGGCCAACGCAAAGGCGCAGATCGCCGCCTTGTGCGCGCCTATGGCGCACAAGGCGCCACGCTGCCAGGCAATCGGCAGCAGGAGCATCGTGCCGAGTGCGACGCGACCCCACGCGACCACGAACGGCGAGAGTTCCTGAACCGCCAGCTTGATAAAGAAGTAAGGCACGCCCCAGATAATGCCGAGGGCCGCAAAGGCCATCCATCCTCGCCAACTCACAAGTATTGATCCTCCGAGCGCCATGCTAGCAGCATTTGCCCACCTGACCGCCCTACTCGCGCAACGGCCCTCCCCGCGCCACCGACGGCCGCTCACCCATCGCCTGGAACAGCGATGCCGTATCGGCAAGTCGTGCCGCGCGCGCGCGCACCAACGCCACGCGCGCATTCTGGTATTGCTGCCCGGCCGACAACGTTGCAGACCACGGCAGCGCGCCTAAGCGAAAGCGCGCCTGCGCATCCGCTTCGGTGCGCAACGCCGCGTCCGCCGCGCGGCTCGATTGCGCCAGCGCATTGGCGTCCTCATCGAGCGAAGCCAGTGTATCGGCAACGTTCTCGAACGCCGCCAGCACCGTCTGCCGGTACGCCGACTGCGCAGCGTCATAGAGGTCCGCATATTGCCGCTTGCGCGCGCGCAGCGCTCCGCCGTGAAACAGCGGTTGACTCAGCGTCGCACCGACGCTCCAGATCGCCCCGGCGGGGCTGGTGAATGTCGACCAGTCGAAACCGCCGCGTCCATAGCCGGCCGACAGCGCGAGGCTCGGATACAGCAGCGCCGCAGCCGCGCCGGCTTGATTCGCGGCGGAGCGCACGCCCGCCTCGGCCGCGAGGATGTCGGGTCGTTGGTGCAACAAGTCGGAGGGCACCGACACCGGCACCTCTTCCGGCAAGTGCAGCGTCGCAAGCGGCAGCGGTGCCGGCGCCTGATCGGGTGATCGGCCGAGTAAGACCGCCTGTGCGTGGCGTACCGCCAGAAGCTGCGCACGCAGTGCCGGCAGCGTCGCGGCCAATGTCGCTGCGTTTTGTTCAGCGACCAGCGCCTCATCGTGCGAGACACCGCCCAACCGTTCGCGTGCCGCAAGCTGCTGCGCGTACTGCTCGGCGAGTGACACGAGCGTTTCGGTGGCGTCCAGGTCCTCGTTGAGGGTGGCGGCATTGATGGTCGCAATCACGATGTTCGCCGCTAGCGCGCGGCGCGTCGCATCGAACTGGAAAGACTGCTGGTCAACCTGTAGCGCGAGCGCGCGATCTGCATAGAGCGTCGCACCGAAGAAATCAAAGCGGTACGAGGCCTGCGCCTCGAGCGCGAACACGTTGTAGAGAAAGGTTTCCTGCGGCAGGTTTGGAATAGTGAGCGCTCGTTGCCGACTCGGCGCAAAGCCGAGATCGACGCTCGGATATAAGTTATCGCCGATCTGCACCCTTAGCGCTTCATGCGTCGCCTTCAGTGTGGCCTGCGCCGACGCGAGCGACGGACTTTGCGCAAGTCCCTCCTCGACCAGTGCATTCAGCGCCTCGGATTGGTAGGCCTGCCACCACCTGGGCGTCGGCCGCGTACCTTGCGCGAAGTGCTGGGCGACGCCATCCGCCGTTGGCGCCTCGGGGAGCGGGCCGGCCGCCGAATACTGGCTCGGTAACGCTACTTGCGATGCATTTGGGTGCGGGGCGGCTGCACAGCCGGCCAAGCTGGCAGCCAGCGCGATCGCGGCAATCACGCGCGTTCTCATGGCGTCGCCTCCGCTGCCGGAGCGCTGCGCTTGACGCGGAACCACAGTGCATAGAGCGCCGGCAAGTAGAACAGGGTCAACACGGTCGCGACCGTGATGCCGCCCATCAGCGCGGTCGCCATCGGCCCGAAGAAGTTGCTACGCAACAGCGGGATCAGCGCCAGCACGGCCGCCGTCGCGGTTAACGTGATGGGCCGGAAGCGCCGCACGGTCGCGCCGATGATGGCCTCCCATGGACTATGGCCACCGCGGATGTCCTGCTCGATCTGATCGACCAGGATCACGGAGTTGCGCATGATGATGCCGAACATCGCGATCGTGCCGAGCTGTGCGACGAAACCGAACGGCTTGCCGAACAACAGCAGGGCGAGCACGACGCCGATCAGCCCGAGCGGGGCCGTCAACACGACCATGAGCACACGGCCGAAACTCTGCAATTGCACCATCAGCAGCGTGAGCACCGCGATTGCCATGAGCGGCATCTGCGCGAAGATCGAGGCCTGCGCCTTGCCGTTTTCCTCGACCGCGCCGCCAATATCGATGCGGTAGCCCGCCGGCAACTGCCGGCGCAATGAGGCGAGCCGGGCATAGAGACTGTTGGTCACGTTGATGCCCTGCGCACCACGCTGTACGTCCGATTGCACGGTGATCGTCGGCTGCCGATCGCGCTCCCAGACCACGGCGTAATCAAGCCCGTAGGTGAATTGTCCTAGCGCTGCGAGCGGCACCGCCGCCCCGACCGGCGAGGGCAACGCGAGTCGTTCGATTTGCGCTGGATCGATGCGGTCCGCCTGCGGCGCGCGCAGGTCGACGCCGATGAGCTGATCGCGTTCGCGAAACTGCGTCAGCGTGTAGCCAACCAGCGACATTTGCAGATAGTCGGCGATGTCCTTTGAGGAGACGTTCAGCGCGCGCGCCTTGGTCTGGTCGATCTCGAAATGTACCGAGCGCTCGGCGGGTTCGTCCCAGTCGAACTGAACGTTGCTAGTGCGCGCATCGGCTCGCATGACCTGGGCGACCTGTTCGGATAGCCCTCGTACCGTTTCGATTTCCGGACCCGTGACGCGAAACTGCACTGGAAAGCCGATCGGCGGCCCGTTCTCGAGCCGACTGATGCGCGTGCGCATCGTCGCGTATTGCGTGCGCAGGATCTCGCCGAGCGCCGCGGCGAGCCGCTGACGATCCCGCACGCTCTTGGCCGTAATTACGAATTGCGACAGATTGGGCGACGGCAGTTGCTGATCGAGCGGCAAGTAGAAGCGCGGCGCGCCCGTGCCGACGAAGTCGATAAAATGCTCAATCTCGGGCCGCTGCGCGAGCGTGGCTTCGAAGCGTTGCGCGGTCTGCAGCGTCGCCGCGAACGATGCGCCTTCGGGCAGGCGCAGGTCCACCAGCAGTTCCGGCCGGTCCGAACTCGGAAAAAACTGCTGCGGAACTATCGCAAAGCCGGCCAGTGACACGATGAACACTGCCAGCGTGACCGCCAGCACGGCCATGCGCCGCTCGACGCACCAGCCGATCCAGCCGCGCAGTCGCGTGTAGAACTTCGTATCGTAGATGTCGTGGTGCTCTGCCGGCTCGCCTGGGTGCTCGGACAGGATGTGGAAACCGAGCAACGGAATCACGACCACTGCGGCCAACCACGACAGCAGCAAGGCAATGGCCGAGACTTCGAAGATCGAGCGCGTGTACTCGCCTGTGGCCGACTTCGCGAGCGCGATCGGCAGGAATCCAGCCACCGTGACCAGCGTCCCGGTCAACATCGGGAATGCGGTGCTGGTGTAAGCGAAGGCCGCGGCGCGCACCCGGTCGAAGCCCTGCTCGAGTTTTACCGCCATCATTTCCACCGCGATGATCGCATCATCGACCAGCAGGCCGAGCGCCAACACCAGTGTGCCGAGCGACACCTTGTGCAATCCGATGCCAAACAGATACATGCATAGCGATGTTGCGGCCAGCACCAGAGGAATCGAGATCACGACCACCATGCCGGTGCGTGCGCCGAGGCTAATGAGGCTCACGATCAATACGATGCCGATTGCTTCGGCTACCGCCTCGATGAAATCGCTGATCGAACGCGACACGGCATGCGGCATGCTCGAGACTTCGACCAGCTTGAGCCCTGCGGGCAATGCCGATTGCAGGCGCCGCGTGGTTTGCCCCAGCAGCTGACCGAGTTCGATCACATCGCCGGAGCGTACCATCGTCACCCCGATGCCGAGGACCGGTTGGTGCTCGAAGCGCATCTGCTGGGTCGGCGGATCGGTATAGCCGCGCCTGATGGTCGCGATGTCACCGAGCCGCACGACGCGATTGTTCACGCGGATCAATGTGTTCGCCAGCGCCTCGACGTCCTGGAACTGGCCGCTTGGGCGCACGAACACGCGATCGTCCGAGGTCGTGTAGACCCCGGCCGCCGCGATGGCGTTCTGCGCATCGACCGCCGCTGCGATCTATTGCGGGGTCAGGCCCAGCTTGGCGAGCTGCGTGTTGGCAATTTCTACGTAGATGCGCTGTTCCTGGTCGGCAATGAAGTCGACCTTGTTGACGCCGGGCACACGCAGCAGCTCGGTGCGAAGGCGCTCGGCATAGTCGTGCAATTGCGCCGGCGAGAAGCCGTCGCCTTCGAGCGCATACAGATCAGTGTAGACGTCCCCGAATTCATCGTTGAAGTACGGACCGTGCACGCCCGACGGCAGCGTATGGGCTATGTCACCGACCTTCTTGCGTACCTGGTACCAGGTGTCGGGTACCTGCGCAGGAGGCGCCGCGTCGCGAATCGTGAAGAACAGCATCGACTCGCCGGGGCGCGAGTAGCTGCGCAGGAAATCAACGTCGGGGCTTTCCTGCAGCTTGCGCGCGATCCGGTCCGTCACCTCCTCCTGCACCTGGCGCGCCGTCGCACCGGGCCATAGCGTCTGGATCACCATGACCTTGAAGGTAAATGGCGGATCCTCTGACTGGGCCAGACGCGAATAGGATCGGATTCCGAACAGCGTGACTAATACCAGCACAAAGACTACGAGCGCCTGATGGCGCAGCGTCCAGCTCGAGAGATTGAAACCGCTGTCGACGCCACCGGCGCTCGGACCTGCGGGGTGCTCTGCATTCATCGCGCCGCCCCATTCGCCCCATCGCTCGCGCGATCGTTGCGCTCGAGTTGCTCTGCCGGGGTAAACAGTGGCGCCACCGGATGCACCGGCTCGCCGGCGTAGACGGTGTGCACGCCCGCGAGCACGACCCGCTCGCCATCACGCAGCCCATCGGTCACCGTGGCGGTCCGATCGTCGTAGCGGCTGGCGGTCACGACGCGCAGTTCGAGCGTCGAGTCCTTCGGAAGCACGACCCACACGGCCGGCTTGGCGCCCTGATGGAAGATCGCGGTTGCGGGCAACACGAAGGTGCTGCTATTCGCGCTGCTCGCAGCCGTCGCGGTCAAGGGCGCGAGGGTCGCCTCCCCGGTCATGCCGAGCCGCACGTCGCGGTCGGGCGGCGTTAGCGACAGTTTCACACGATAGGTGCGGCTTTGCGGATCGGCGGCGGGCGCGATTTCGCGCACGCGCGCCTCGAAGCGACGATTCGGCAACGCGGGAAAGCTCACGCTGGCTTGACCGCCGACCGCGATGGCGCCGAGGCGACTTTCCGGCGCATCGAGCGTGACGTCGGTGTCGCCGCTCCACGCCAGTCCATACACCGCCTGGGCGGCGGCAACGACCTGGCCGGTATCGGCGTTTTCGCTGGTGATCACGCCATCGTGTTCGGCCCGCAGTGTGTTGTACTGCAAAGCGTTCTGCGCGACGGCCAGTTGCGCCGCCGCCTGATCGCGCGCGTCGAGCGCGGCGGTGTACGAATCCTGCGTCTGCTCGAGTTGGTTGGCGGCAATCAGGTTCTGGGCGTCCTGCGCCCGGTCGCGATCGAGCTGCTGCTGCGCGAAGGCGAGTCGGTGTCTGGCGGCATCGAGCGCGGCCTGCGCGCTCGCGAGCTGCTGCTGCGCGTCGGCGGGATCCAGGCGCGCGAGGATCTGTCCCTGGCGCACGGCATCGCCCAGGCGCACGTCGCGTTCGAGCAGCTTCCCAGCCACGCGGAACGACATCACATTGGCATAGCGGGACGCGACCTCGGCAGGAAAACGCAGCGATTCGCCGGCCGGTCCCTGTTGCGGGTGGATCGGCAATGCCACGACCACAGCGATCGGCGCCGCCGCCGGCTCCTGGCGCTGACAGGCGGCGAGCGCGAGCAGCGCGGCGCATGACAGCCCCGCGGCCAGCAGCCGCGTTCGGGACCGCACATGGAGGGGCGGTGAGGGATGAGCTTTCACGATGACTCCTTGGGGCGCCTAGCCAGTGCTGCGTCGCGGGGCGGCGCATCCTGGATGCGGCATCAAATCTTAATACAGTTGTGAATCTGAATTCAACTAAGTATCTGCATATGTCAGCTGTGTGATAGGATTCAGCGTATGAAGAAGCGCGTACGTCTATCCCGAGAGGAAAGTCGCGAGCAGACCCAGCAGCGGCTGCTCGATGCGGCCCAATCGGTAATCGCGAAGAAGGGGCTGGCTGGGACCAGCGTCGAGGATATTGCGGCGGCAGCGGGCTATACGCGCGGTGCGTTTTATTCGAATTTCCGCAGCAAGGGCGATCTGTTCATCGAGTTGCTGCGACGCGATCACCGTCAGGCGCACGACGCCATGAGCGAAATTCTCGGTGCCGACCTACAGGTCGAGCAGCTCGAGCAACGCGTGCGCCAGATGTATGGGCAGCTCTACCGCAGCAATGAAGGCTTCATGAACTGGACCGAGGCGCGCATGCTCGCGGCGCGCGACGCGAAGTTTCGCGCCAAGCTCAATGCACTGATGCTCGAGAAGCGCGACTTCATCGCCGCGTTCATCGTACATTTCTACGCGCGGGTCGGCGTCTCTCCCCCGTCCCCGCCCGCCGAGTTGGCCATGGGCCTAATGAGCCTGGTCGAAGGCGTCAAGTTGTTCCGCCTGTCGAGCCCGCAGGACATGACCGTCGAGGCGGCCGAGTCGATACTGACGCTGTTCATCGATTCACTGATGCGCCTCGCGCGCTTGCGGGCCTCGGACCAACGCCAGAGTTAGAGCGGCGGTTACGTACATGCGGATGGACATTCCTCAAGGTTATGGAAATCGTCGTCGCTTTATTCGTGTCGCATAGGCGCACACATCCGGCGCAGGCTGTGGTTGTGCGCTCAGCCGGAGCCCGCAGCGCGCCGGCGGCGCCCGGCGATTGAATACAGGACTAATCCGGCGGCGAGGAACCCGAAGGAGCCGACGAGGACTTGGACAAAGAAGCTCTGCTTGTCCGCCGCGTCCGCGGGCGGGATCAGCGCGAGAATGATCGAGACGGTCGTTGTCAGGAACCCGAGGCCATTCCAGAACAGGCTGCCAGCTTTTCCTCCGGGGACCGGAATCGCTTCAGGCTGGCGCGCGATTTCCAGGCGCAGCTTGATGGCTGCCGCGAACATATAGAGATAGGGAATGAAGTAGACGATCAGAGTCGCGTTGACGAGCTTCAAATACGCCCCCTTGACCGTGTCTCCCCGCGTGGCTGCAAGGATAAAGAGAGCCGACAGCGCTCCCTGGACCAGCAGCGCCACGTAGGGCGTCTTCCAGCGCGGATGCGTGCTTCCAAAGATGGGGGGAAGGTACCGGTCAAGACCTCCGACGAACAGAAGCCGCGCCGAACCGATCAGCCACGCGCCGACGCCGCCGAGGCCGGCGATTGTCATGAGCAGCGCGACCGGCGATCCCAGCCAACCGAGCCCTTGCCGGGCGCCGGCCTTTGTGACGGCTTGGTTCACTCCCGAGATGATCGAGGTTTCCCCGGGCGGCAGCGCCCACATGAGGCAGATCGTGCCGACGAGGTAGCACGCCGCGATCGTGAGCCCCGATATGACGATGGCCCGCGGGAACGTTTTGCGCGGTTCGATGACTTCGCCGGCGAGCATCGGCGCGAGCTCCAGCCCCGCGAAGCCGAAACAGAGGTTCGCAAAAAAAAGAATGGTCGGCAGCTTGTCGAACGACGGGATCAGCGAGCGTGCGGTGATCGGCGTGGCCGAGCCGCCATGAAGCAGAGCCATCAGGCCCACGACGGCGAGCGCAATCGCGGGTAGCCAACTCGCGAGACCTCCAATGTTCTGTACCCAGCGACCGCTCTTCAACCCGAAGATGTTGAAGAGCAGCGCGATGCCGAGGAGCACGAGCGAGGCGCCGGCCGCATAAACCGGGCTCTGTTCGAGGTGTGCGAACTGCAGGCCGAAAATGTAGAGGGCAAAGACGACGGTCGAAAGCGTCAGAGTTGGAAAGTAGAGGATGTTCGACGCCCAGTACAGCCAGCCGGCGAGAAATCCCTGCCGGGGCCCAAACGCCCTCGAGGTCCAGACGTACAGGCCGCCCTCTTCGGGGATCGCCGATGCGAGCGCGATGACCGCGAAACCCTGCGGGACGAAGAACACCAACGCCGCCACGACCCAGAGGAACAGCGAGGAAGGTCCGTTCGCCGCCGCGAGCGCCACCCAGCGCATGCCGACGATGGCGGCGACGTTGAAAAGAACGATGTCGCGGGTCTTGAGCGCGCGTTCGAGGGCCATGCCTTTGCTCGTATCGAGTCTTCCCCGCCGGGTAAAACGAGTGTCAAAGCGCTGAGACGCTCTGCCGATACTCCGCCACCGAAATGATTTGCTGGGCGCGCACATCCCACAGAATGCATTTTAAGGCGTTGTGAACTTGAGATAACTTCACGCGCGTGACACCCAGGAAGAGATGCTGATATTCGTTGTGACACTTGACCAGAAAATAGTTTGGAATATTGGCGGATAGATGGTGAATGTGATGGTAGCCAATATTGACCGTAAACCAGTTCAGCCAACGCGGCAGAATCAAAAAACTTGTTCCCTTGATCGCCCCGGCGTAGTAGTTCCAATGCTTGTTGTCGCTCGCATAGGCATGTTCAAAATTATGCTGAACGGTGAACAAAACAATACCCGCGCCGCCGGCAATCGCTACGCTGGCTATATAAATGGTAAAAAACAGCGCCGTACCGCATGCCCAGGACATCAACGCCCAAACGCTGAGCAGCACGACATTGTTCCAGAACATATGCCAATACTCTTTGGCCGACTTCCAATAGCGGGTTTCAAAACTGGCGGCGTGCTGCTTGATCGATATGTTTGGCTGCGCCAATTTCTTTCTGACAATATGGATCACTAGCTGGATACTGCCTTTTATCCAGGTAAAGCGCGGGTTAAAAATCAAATATATAAAGCCCGCAACGGGCGCGGCCGCGATGCTGCACTTGCGTCTGTACATGCGCTGCTGGCGGCCGGTCATTGCCGCATATTCATCTACCGACAGCGTCGTGTAGGGTCCCCGGTACTTGTCCCAATTGCCGTTGTGGGCATGGTGATAGTTATGATGTTGCGACCACACATACTGCGGCATACCCGAGACGACGCCCAGGACAAACCCGATCGCGCGATTGAGCCAACGGCTGTGAAATAAGCTGCCGTGGCCGCATTCGTGCATCAGTGCAAAAACGCGCAGAGTAAACAGGGTGATTAGCAGGATTGCGGCTACCGTGAGCCAGTGGGAAGTGCCGTCACCCACGACGGCGACCCACCAAAGGAGTGCAATAGCCACCAGCGTCGTCAGAACTTGCGTCATTCCTTTGACATTATCGGACTCGGTATACTGAGCGACCATCGCCCGCGTCTGTTGTCTGATATCGTCGGTCGACGCTACGATAAAACACCCCTCAGTTATGAAAATTATTTGTAGAGAGCTGCTGGTGTAAGCTTAGCACATCGTGTCGCCATCCATATGTACGCCTTCGCGCACAAATCTGCCACGGCGTCGGTCGCACACACGGTCAGCACACCCGGCTCGAGACTGGGTGATTCCAGGGCCGTGAACTGACTATGCACCAGGCTGGCGGGGAACATATGAGCGGCACCGCGTGCGGCCACCCGTAAATGCGCCGTCTCGCGATCGATCTCCAGGTAGACGAACTTCAGGTCTGGCACCGCGCGGCGCAGGCGGTCGCGATACGCGTGTTTGAGTGCCGAGCAGGCCAGAACCGCGCCTTCGGGCCGCCGTGCCAATTCCACCCCGAGCCGGTCGAGCCACTCGGTGCGATCGGCATCGCTGAGCGGAATTCCGGCCCGCATCTTGGCCAGGGCTTGCGGCGAATGAAATGTATCGCCCTCGATAAATGCCAAACCCGCCTGCGAGGCAACTGCGGCGCCGAGGCTCGATTTGCCGCAACCGGCTACCCCCATGATCACGATCCAAGCCACTGGTCCTAACCTCCTGCGGGCTAGCTTCGACGCCAGCACAACCTGTCACAAATGACAGCTACAGAACCCGTTGTCCACCGCGATAGGTAAATTGACACTTCGATGCCGCCCCAAGCTACTATCAAGAAGGCGGGTGACAGACGGCCGCTGCGGGGGTCCAGGAAGTGAGCGCGGTTCGTTCCATGCGGATTGAATGGCGTCGCATCGCGCAGTGGCTCGCGGTGGCCCTGCTGCTTGGCAATCCCGGAGCGAGTAAAAATAGCGTCGCGGCCGCATCCGCCGAAGGCGCCGCCACCCTGATAGAACTCAATGGCCCTATTGGGCCCGCGATGAGCCGCTACATCGAGCGCTCGCTGCTCGACGCCCAGAACCAGCACAGCCCCGTGATCATTGTGCAGATGGATACGCCCGGCGGCCTCGACACGTCCATGCGTGACATAATCAAGGCGATCCTGGCCTCCCCGGTGCCGGTCGTGAGCTATGTAGCGCCGAGCGGTGCCCGCGCGGCGAGCGCTGGAACCTACATTCTCTATGCGAGCCACCTTGCCGCGATGGCGCCGGCTACCAATCTGGGTGCCGCCACGCCCATTTCGATCGGAGGCGAGCCACCGGGTGCCGCGCCACCGAGTGCCGCACCCGAGCTGCCGCCCGCGCCCTCGTCTACCACACCGCCTGGCAACTCAGCCGGCGCGAACAAACAGCCCGCGCCCGCGCCCTCGCCCGCGACTGCCAGCGAGCGCAAGGCCGTCAATGATGCGGTCGCCTATATCCGTGGACTGGCGCAATTGCGGGCCCGCAACGCCGATTGGGCCGAGAGTGCCGTGCGCGGAGCGGCGAGTCTGTCGGCAGAGGACGCGCTTGCGCAGCACGTCATAGAAATTATTGCCAAGGATGTACCGGATCTGTTGCAGCAGCTCGACGGCCGCAAGGTTCAAGTCGCGCAGTATGAAGTCGTACTGCACACCAAGGGCGTTGCCGTGACTCGGATTGCGCCGGACTGGCGCGCCCGTTTTCTGATGGTGCTGACCCACCCGACAATTGCCTACGGCCTGCTTCTGATCGGCATCTACGGCTTGCTGCTCGAGGGCTACAACCCCGGTGCGGTTCTGCCGGGTGTCGTAGGCGCACTCTCGCTGATACTGGCGCTCTACGCCTTTCAATTACTGGCGGTCAACTTCGCCGGTCTCGCCCTGATTGCGTTGGGAGCGGGGCTGATCATCCTGGAATTTTTCATGCCGGCCTTTGGATCGCTCGGTATCGGTGGCCTGGCCGCATTTGTGATTGGATCGATTATCCTGTTTGACAACCATGCACAGGGACTACAGGTGGCCTTACCGGTGATTGTGGGAATTGCCATTTCCGGTGCTCTCGTGATCGCCACGATTGCCTGGCTTGCGGCCCGTGCGCGGCGCAGGCCCGTGACCACGGGTGCCGAGGCGATGATCGGCGGGCTCGTTGAAGTGATCGCCGAGGGTCGCGAGCAGTGCGTGGTGCGGTACGGTGGGGAATTATGGAATGCTCAAACCGTAAGTCCGCTGCATGCGGGGCAACAGGCCCGAATCGTCAAAGTCGCCGGCCTCACGCTTTGGATTGAACCGCAATAGAAATAGCAGGAGTAGCCCATGAACCTCTCATTGCCGATCATCGTTGCCGTGCTGCTGCTGCTGGTTGTGGCGAGCGCGATTCGCATTCTCAAGGAGTACGAGCGCGGGGTCATGTTCACGCTGGGTCGATTCACCGGCGTCAAGGGCCCCGGCGTGCGACTGGTCCTGCCGGTGATTCAGCAGATGAAAACACTCGAGCTGCGCACCGTGGTGCTGAATGTACCGAAGCAGGACGTGATCTCCCGGGACAACGTTTCGGTGAAGGTGAGCGCGGTCGTCTACTTTCGCATCGTCGATCCGGAAAAAGCGATTCTGCAGGTCGTCAATCCGTACGAAGCCACCAGTCAGCTCGCGCAGACCACGCTGCGCTCGGTGGCCGGGCAACACGAAATGGACGAACTATTGTCTCAGCGCGATCGGTTGAATGCGGCGATCCAGCAGGTGCTTGATCTCAATACCGCGGCATGGGGCGTCAAAGTCACCAATGTCGAGATCAAGGACATTGATCTGGACGAAACCATGATCCGGGCCATGGCCCGCCAAGCTGAAGCCGAGCGTGCCCGACGTGCCAAGGTGATCCACGCGGAAGGTGAGAAGCAAGCGGCACAAGCGCTCGCCGAAGCAGCGCAGCTGCTATCCAGCGAGCCCGCCTCGCTACAGCTGCGTTACCTGCAAACGCTCGCCGATATCTCCAATGAAAAGAGTTCGACGATCGTATTTCCATTACCGCTCGATCTGATCGCTCCGCTCCTGCGTCGCTAGACGTAAAAGACAGTTTGGCGCGCTGGAATCTCAAGCCCAGCGACTTGGAGCTCGATGTTACCGAGTCTGCCACTCGGCACATCGGGAACGCATAGTCGAACTTTGCGCGGACTGGCCCAGAGACACGAAAATACTAATAAAATCCGCGTCTTGTAGATGCTTCGCCTCATTCCTTAATGCGTCGCGCGCCGCCCCCTTTAAAGGTTTTGATTCCGCTGACCGATAACGTAGAGGCCATGGCCTCGAGACTCAAAATCAGCGCACATCCGGACCGCCAGTCACTGCAGAGCGCGGTGGACTACCACCTGGAAGTCACGCTCGCGAAAAGCTCACACAACGCCGATCCGGAGGACTACCACCTGGCCCTCGCGCTCGCCATCCGCGAGCCGGTCATCCGCGCAATGAATGCCACCGAAGCGCGCGTGCTTCAGGCCGGCGCCAAGCAGATTCATTACCTGTCGATGGAGTTCCTGATCGGTCGGCTGCTGGCCAACAACCTGCGCAATCTTGGCCTCTACGATACCTGCGCCGAAGTCGCGGCGGACATGGGCCTGAATCTGACCGACGTGCTCGAAGCCGAATGCGATCCCGCGCTCGGCAACGGTGGACTGGGCCGATTGGCGGCCTGCTTTCTGGATTCGCTGGCGAGCCTGTCCTATCCAGGCTATGGCTACGGCATCAACTATCAGTTCGGTCTGTTCCGGCAGACCTTCATGAACGGCTTCCAGCGCGAGCAGCCTGACAACTGGGCCGTGCACGGAACGCCGTGGCATATCGAGCGCCGTGAACAGAGTTCGATGATTCCAATCTACGGCCGCCTCGAAGGGGATCTCGACGAGGGCGGCCAATACAATCCCCATTGGCTCGACTGGAGCTCACTGATCGGGGTTCCGGCCGACATTCCTGTGGTCGGCTATGGCGGACGGTGCGTCAACTTCCTTCGGCTCTACACCGCGCGTGCCCCAGCGGAATTCGACATGGCCATCTTCAATGACGGCGACTACCTGCGCGCCATGGAGCGCCAGGTAGCCGTGGAAACCGTGTCGAAAGTGCTCTACCCATCGGATTCCGCGGAAGCGGGTCGGGAATTGCGCTTCATTCAGGAATACTTCTTCGTTGCCTGCGCCATGCGCGATATCTTCCGGCGCCACAGTTGCGCAGGCCACCGCGTTGACGAGTTCGGCCAGTACAACGCCATCCAACTCAATGATACCCATCCGGCGCTAGCTGTTGTCGAGCTGATGCGCACGCTGGTGGACGAGCATTGCTTGAGCTGGGATACCGCCTGGGAGATGACGCAGCAGACCACCGCCTACACCAATCACACGCTGCTGCCAGAAGCCCTCGAGCGCTGGGCCGCCACACTGTTCGAGCGTGTACTGCCGCGACACCTCGAAATCGTCTATGAAATAAATCGCCGCTTTCTCGGCGAGGTGGCGATCCGGCATCCCGGTGATGACGCGCGCCTGGAGCGCATGTCCATCGTTCAGGAGCAGCCGCACAAGGAGATCCGGATGGCCCACCTGGCCATCGTCGGCAGCCACTCTGTAAATGGCGTGGCGGAAATGCACTCCGAGCTGGTCAAGAGCCAACTGGTCCCGGATTTCTACGAACTATGGCCGGGCCGATTCAACAACAAGACCAATGGTGTGACGCCCCGTCGCTGGCTGCTGAACTGCAATCATCGCCTGGCCGCGCTCATCAGCGAGGCGCTGGGCACAAAATGGATCGCCGATCTTGGCGAACTGGCACGCCTCGAGCCGCTGGCCGCCGATGCGGCGTTTCGCCGGGCCTTTCGAGACGTCAAACTGAAAAACAAGACTGATCTGGCACGACGCGTGCGCTCGGCCACGGGTGTGACGATCGATCCAAACACGATGTTCGACGTGCAGATCAAGCGCATCCACGAGTACAAGCGCCAATTGCTCAATGCGCTGCACATCATGCATCTGTACTGCCGCATTACCGAGGACAACTGCCCTCTGCTGTCGCCGAAGACCTTCATTTTCAGCGGCAAGGCAGCCCCCGGCTATGTGCTCGCCAAGCTCATCATCAAACTGATCAACAACATCGCCCGAGTCGTCAACGCTGACCCGCGGGTCAATCGCTCACTGCGCGTGGTGTTCTATCCGGATTACAAAGTGTCGGTTGCCGAGCTCATCGTGCCCGCTGCCGACCTGTCGGAACAGATTTCCACGGCGGGCTACGAAGCCTCCGGCACCGGCAACATGAAACTTGCCATGAACGGTGCACTGACCATCGGCACTCTCGATGGCGCCAACGTGGAAATCGCGCGTGACGTGGGTGCTGACAACATCTACATCTTCGGGCTGACCGCCGGAGAGATCATACAGCGGCGGCTGCTGGGCAACGCGGCGCAGGAGGTCTACGACTCCAACCCGCATGTACGCCGAATCATGACGCGACTGCTCGATGGCACGTTCAGTGCTGAGGCTCGCGGCCTGTTTGCTCCGATCGCGCGCGCACTACTCGATCAGGGCGACCATTACATGCATCTGAGTGACTTTGCCGACTACGCGCAGAAACATGAGCGCGCGGCGCGCGATTATTGCGACTCAGAGACCTGGGCCGCGCGGGCGATCACCAACGTGGCGCGCAGCGCGCGCTTCTCGAGTGACCGCACAATTCATGAGTACGCCACCGAGATCTGGGATCTGCAACAGGTCGTGTGACGGGCCGCAAAGGAGAGATACGTGCTACTGGAAGATGCACCTGAAGGCGATTGTCTGGTGGTCAGCCTCAAGGAAAAGAGGCTCGACGCCGTGATTGCGGCCAGTTTCAGAGACGCGCTGGTCGAGCGCATTGACCAGGGGCAGCGCAACATTGTGCTCGATATGGCCCAGGTCAGCTTCATGGACAGCAGCGGGCTCGGGGCGGTGGTGTTCATTCTGAAGCACCTCGGCCACAAGGGACGGCTGCACATCTGTGGAGTGACGCCGGGGGTCATGGCCGTTCTGAAGCTGACCCGAATGGATCGGGTGCTGAAGACCTTCGAGACTCGTCAAGCCGCTATCGCGGCCTAGTGCGTGGAACGCCCCGCGCCGCTGCATCTGGTCGTTCCGGCGACGCTACTGGACGCGCGGGCGGCTACCGAAAGGGTCGTTAACCTGTGCGGCCGCTTTGGCACCGAAGATCGTGCCCGCTACGCCACCGCGGTCATGGAATGGCTCGTGAACGTCGTCAAGCACAGCTACGGCCATGCCGCGGGTGCGCAAATCGCGATACGCGTGGTCGCGGGCCCTGAGGCCATCGAATTGATGGTCGAGGACACGGGCTCAGGGATGGCGCCCTGGGAATTCGAAGCGGCGCCCTCCGAGCTCCTGTTCGACCATGCGGACCTCGCGGCGCTTCCCGAGTCCGGAATGGGACTTGCCATTATCAAGTCGGTCATGGACAGCGTTCACTACCAGAGCGAACACGGCATCAATCGGCTCACGGCTGTCAGGCGTTGGGCGCGATGAACACTCCGGGCGATGCGGCGCTGGCCAATCGCCTGCGCATGGACTTGGCACTCAAGGCGGAAATCATCAAAGCCTTGCGTGTCCAGCGCGAGCACGATGGCGAAACGGCGCGTGAACAGGCAGCGCTCATGGCTGCGGTCAGCGCCGAGTTGCATGCTCGGGCGACGGCCTTGGGTTTGCTGCTCGCGGAGCGCGACCCCGCCACCGTCCAGCGCGCCGCAGAGAACCTGACGGCGGTAAGCGCTGACCTCGCCGACTATACGGCGGCAAAAACCGGCGAACTGGTGCTCGGGCGCGAGCCGGTGCATCTTCGTCAATTGCTGTCGCGTTTCGAAAGCCGCTCTGCGGTCGAACTGCGCGTGGCTGCAAATGTTCCGGAGCGCGTCATTGCCGATCAGGCGAAGTTATCCAAGATACTGTCGTACTTTGTCAGCGAAGGTCTCGAAGCGGTTGGGTCTGGTGTGCTGGTGCTTGAAGTCACTTCGAGCGACACCGACGGTGGGGCCGTGGGGCCGGAGGTGATGTTTGCCCTGCATCATCACGGCACGGACCGCAGCCGACTGTCAGGCGCAACTCCGCCCGCTCCCTCGCCCATGAGGCGGCTGCGCGCAGCGCTCGCGCAAGCGCTGTGTGAGCTCATGGGTGCGACGCAGGCACTCATGAGCCTGACGCTGCCACTGCAAAGCGCCGCGGATCAGGCCCATACGGGAATATTTCGTCTCACCGTGTCCGAGGCCGCCGCGGCCAACTCATCGCCCGAATTCATGCCATCCCCTGACGCCGATGCATCGATTGATTTGATGTACCTCGACCGGCAGCTAGGCTCGCTCGCACCAGTGATCCTGGCGCGCACTGCGCCCGCATTTATCGCCCAGGCTCAGCGCCGGATGACCGACCTTCATGTGGCGCACGATATCGAAGACCTCGAGCGGCTGCGGGCCGTCGCCCATGCCTGGAAAGGCTCCGCGCTCAGCGTCGGTGCGCGCGGGCTGGCAGCACTGCTCGATGCGATTGAGAAGCAGACCGCCGTGGGCCGGCTCCCGGGGTCTGGTCCGATATGGCAGGTTCGCAGCGCGCTGGATCGCGTCGTGCGCGCGCTTGAGAGCTACGGTGAGCCTGGCGGAGGCCGGCGTGAACGCGCCTGAGCCAGCGTTTGTGGCAGCGGACCGTAACGATGTGCCATCGCGGCGCAAGATTCTGCTGGTGGAGAGCGAAGAGGACCAGGGCATCTACTGGAGCGCCGTGCTGTCCTCCTTGGGGTTTGAAGTACTCAGGGCCACGACCCTGGATGCTGCGAGCGCGATGCTGGCCGCCGGACCGAGCATCGTCGCGTGCAGCTCATGGGTATCCGACGGGCGTGGTATCGAGCTCTTTGCGCAGTTGCGTCAGCGCCAGGAGCTGGCGCTGGTCTACCTGGTGCTGCTGACCAGCAGCGTTGGGCAGGAAGAGGTCATTGCCTCACTGCGCGGCGGCGCCAACGATTGCATCGACATGGGCGCCTCCTATGGCGAGGTTCGCGCGCGGCTGGAACTCGCCGAACGGGTGATTTCACTCAATGAAGCCCTCCACCAAAAGAGTGCGGCACTCAGCGATGCGTTGAGCGTGATTCAGACCGAGTTGCAATCGGCGGCAGGACTGCAGGCGGCCATGCTTCCCAAGGCGCTCGACTACCAAAGCTTTCAGATTCGCACGCTGTATCGACCCAGCGATCTGCTCGGCGGGGATATGGTCGGACTGACGGCCGTGGATGGGGACCGGATCGCTTTCGGCCTGATTGATGTCGTGGGCCACGGCACCGCCTCGGCGTTGATCTCGTGCAGCCTGATTCGCGAAATGATGGATCGGATGGTCGTGTTGTTGCAGGGCACAGGCGGCGAGGCTTCGCACGATTGCGGCAAAGTCGTGATTGAGGAACTGAATCGCCGCTACTGCCGACTCAATATTCCTGGCATGTACTTCACCGCCCTCGCCGGCGTGCTCGATGCGCGGCGTGGGGCCGTGAGTTACTGCCAGGCGGGCCACCCGAGCCTCGTTTGCTTTGATCCCGCAGCGGGCTGGACCGAGCTGGAGGACAGTGGCTACCCCGTGGGGCTGTTTGAGGACGCAGAGTACGCGCATCGGGAGGTCCAACTCACGCGCGGCCAGATTCTGCTCGCGGTGTCGGACGGATTCCTGCGGCCGCAAGCCGATGATCCCGGCGGCAGCGTCGAACTGCTGCGGGCTCTGCCCAAATCGCCGCAGCAGGCCGAGGAGATCATTGAGCGACTGAACCACCTCGCCGCGCAGGTACACGGTTCCGAGCGTGATGACCAAAGTGCCATGGTCATTCGCCATGCCCTGTCAACTCCCGAGATTATGTAAGCGATCGATTGGATCGCGGCGTGTGATGCGCATCACGTCGAGGGCGTTTTCGGCATTCGTTCACACCATAGTGTCTAAAGTTTCCTGCCGCACCGCCGACATCTCACACAGACGCCGGCCAAAGGCGCACCGCTCGGCCGTTCCGGCAGTGCGCGACCCGGCTTTAAGTTGGCCGCAACGGCGGGAGAACGGAAACAATGACCGCGGCACCTGCGCCGACGACACCGGCGGGAACACCTCACGTCGCGCACGACGATCCGTCGTTTGGCTTGACCGAGCAGGCGTTGCGCGAGTTCGCGGGCCTCGCTGCGCTGGTCTGTGAAGCTCCTTTCGCATCCCTGGTATGTCGCGGTGTCGAAGTTGCAAGGAGCCGCACGCCCGCGCGTGCCGACGCCGATTGCTTTCCGGACCACCGTGCGTTCGACCAGTACACGCTTCTCTGCGCTGAAGCATTCGAAGTGCCGGATGTGACTCGGGATCAGCGCTTTGCCAGCGCAGACCCGATCGCAGGCGCGCCCGAAGTGGCCTTTTACGCAGGCGCACCATTGCTTGCTGCCGATGGCCGGGCGTTCGGCATACTCGCGGTTCTCGATCTGATCCCGCGCCGATTGAGCCCTGGCCAACGGGCGGCACTGATCGCGCTTGCCAGACAGGCATCGGTGCAGGTTGCGCTGACAGAGGAACTGATCGTTGCGCGCTCACTTGCCGACAGCGCGCAGACGGTCCCTCGCCATGCGTTCGAGCAGGCGCCGATCGGCATTGCCTACGCGGACCGCGAGGGACGGTTCCTGCGCTGCAATCGAACATTCAGCCAGATGCTGGGCTACAGCCCCGGTGAGCTCGAGAACATGTCTATCGGGCAGCTCACGCACGAAGCGGACTTCGGACACAACGCCACCGAGATCGGGCGGCTTTGGCGCGGTGAGATCGACTCCTACTCGCTCGAGAAGCGCTACTTGTGCAAAGACAAGAGCGCCATTTGGGTTCGTGTGACTGCGGCGCTGGTTCGCAACGCGAGTGGCGCCCCGGATTGCTCGGTCGGCTTTCTGGAGGCCATCTCCGACCGCAAGCAAATGGAGGAGGCACTGCGGCAGAACAAAAACCTGCTCGAGACCGTGATCACCGACGTCCCGTTCGCGATCATGGCCTGCGACAACGACGGGCACATATTCATGGGCAACCCGGCGGCCGTCGATCTGTTTGCGATCAGCGCAACGGGAGACGCCAATCCTGATGCGTCGGTACGGTACCCGTCTGGCATCGATGTTTTTCTGCCGGACGGCGTGACACGCGTGGCCGACGAAGATCGGCCGCTGGCGCGTGCACTGCGTGGCGAGACCGTTAGCAATGTGGAACTCATCTTGGCACGACGCGGCGGCCGGCCACGAACGACGCTCGGAAGCGCGCGGCAGCTCCTCGCCCAGAGCGGCGAGTGTCTCGGCGCGGTCGCCGTCGCCCAGGACATTACCGAACGCAAGGAATCCGATCTCGAGCTTGAGCGCATCCACAAGCAGTTGCTCGATGCCTCGCGCCTCGCGGGAATGGCGGAAGTCGCATCCAACGTCTTGCACAATGTCGGCAACGTCCTCACCAGCGTCAACGTCTCGGCGAGCCTCGTGGCTGAGTGCGTCAAGGATGCGAAAGTGGCGGGGCTCGGCCGTGCAGCGGCCCTGCTCAAGGAGCGCGAGGCGGATCTGACGGCGTTCCTGACCACGGACGAGCGCGGCCGGAAGCTGCCGGCTTACCTGGCGCAGCTCGCGGAGCAGCTGCAGGGAAACCAGCGGCTCGCTCTCAAGGAGCTCGGTTCTCTGCGCGACAACATCGATCATATCAAGGAGACGGTGGCCATGCAGCAGAGCTACGCGAAGCTGTGCGGCGTCGCCGAGACCGTGGCCGTGGCCGCTCTGGTCGAGGATAGTCTGCGCATGAACGCCGCTGCGCTTGCCCGCCACGGCGTCGCCGTACGCCGAGAGATTGACGACGATGTCCCGCTGATTAGCGTCGACAAGCACAAGATCCTGCAGATCCTGGTCAATCTGATACGCAATGCGAAGTACGCCTGCGATGAGTCGGATCGCCCGGACAAACTTGTAACCATTCGGGTGCAGGCCCATGAGCGGACGGTGCGGATCTGCGTCATCGACAACGGCGTCGGAATTCATCCGGACAACATGGGGCGCCTCTTCCGGCATGGCTTTACGACGCGCAAGACCGGGCATGGGTTCGGGCTGCACAGCGGGGCGCTCGCCGCCAAGGAACTCGGTGGCTCGCTCACGGCACACAGTGAGGGGCCCGGATGCGGGGCGAGCTTCATCCTGGAACTGCCGCGCGGAGAGGTGCATGGCTAAACACCCTGAGATCGGCGCGCCGCGACTTCTGGTCATCGACGACAACGTCGCGATCCACCAGGATTTTCTCAAGGTCCTCGGCTCTACACCGGAGAAGGCGGCAGAGAACGAGTTTTTAGCCGCGGAAGCGGCGCTTTTCGGGGAGCCGGTTGAAGTCTCCGAGCGGCCCACGTTCACCATCGACTCGGCGCACCAGGGTCAGGAAGGCGTCGAGAAGGTGCGACAGGCGCTGGAGGAGGGGCACCCCTACAGCATGGCATTCGTCGACATGCGGATGCCGCCCGGCTGGGACGGCCTGGAGACCATCGAGCATCTCTGGGCGGTCGATCCGCACATACAAGTCGTGATCTGCTCCGCGCACGCCGACTACGACTGGATGGACGTCGTACAGCGGCTCGGCCATTCCGATCAGCTGCTCGTGCTTCGAAAGCCATTCGAGCCCATCGAAGTGCTCCAGTGTGCCAACTCCCTGACCAGCAAGTGGCGCAATGAGCGCATCATTCGCGCCCAGGTTGCCTCTCTCGAGCGGGATGTCTCTGTCCGCACCCAGGGTCTTGAAGCCGCCACCCGACAGCTGCGGCATCTGGCGACCCACGATGCGTTGACCGGGCTGCCCAATCGCGTACTGCTCGACGATCGCATCGCGCAGGCCCTCACCCACGCTCATCGTGAGAGGCACTCCTTCGCAGTGATGCTTTGCGACCTGGACCGATTCAAGCTGATCAATGACTCGCTGGGCCACCACGCCGGCGATCACTTGTTGCAAGAGGTCGCGCGCCGGCTCACGAACGTGGTCCGGGACGTCGACACCGTCGCGCGTCTGGGCGCCGACGAATTCATCATCGTCTTGAGTCCGCTAACCAGCCGAAAAGATGCCGAAGTGGTTGCGCAGCGAGTGATCGAAGCCATGCAGCCTGCGGTGGAAATCGCCGGCATCACGATCCACGCCTCACTCAGCATCGGCATCGCTTTTTACCCCGACGACGGTAGTTCCGTCGAAACGCTGATCGCGCACGCCGACGCAGCGATGTTCGCGGCAAAACAGCGAGGTCGCAACAGCGTGCAGTGCTACGCGGCCGGAATGGATGCCGGAACGCACGAGAAGGTTCGGCTCGAGAGCGACCTGCACACGGCCCTTGCGCTGCGACAGTTTGAACTGTACTACCAGCCCAAGGTCGACACGATGTCGGGCACCTTCTACAGCGCTGAGGCCCTGATCCGCTGGCGGCACCCGGAGCGCGGACTGGTATCCCCCGCAGCTTTCATACCGCTTGCGGAGGAATGCGGCTTGATCGGCCCGATCGGTGAATGGGTCCTACGCGAAGCCTGCCGTCAGGGACGCGCCTGGCAGCAGGCCGGGTTGTCACCGGTCCGAATTGCCGTGAACGTGGCCGCTTCGCAGTTCCGGGCCGGCGATCTGGTCGAGACGATTCACCAAGCGCTGGCCGACGCCGAGCTCGAGGCGCGATTCCTCGAAGTGGAGCTCACCGAGAGCGCCGTCATGAGCGACCCGGAGGAGTCCATCAAGATTCTCGAACAGCTCAGCGAGATGGGCGTGCTCGTGTCGGTCGATGACTTCGGCACCGGCTATTCCAGCATGAGCTATCTGCGCCGCTTCCCGATCGATCAGCTCAAGATCGACCGCAGCTTCCTGAGCGAGATTACGGCCCGATCGGATGATGCCTCCATCGTGGGCGCGATCGTTTCACTCGCGCACAATCTGCGCCTCAAGGTCGTCGCCGAGGGCGTGGAGACCGTGGCGCAGCTCGACTTGCTCAAGACATTGGGCTGTGACCAGTATCAGGGGTATCAATTCAGTCCGCCGGTTCCGGCCGCCGAGTTCGAGAGCCTCATGCGCGGCGTCTACGCCAATGGCGCGGATCTCGCGAACGACGATGCGCTGCGCACACGCAGCAAGCTTGCGGCGCGCCGCCGAAGATAGATCAAGTGCCGATTGGTGCTCATCGCGCAGCGTGGGCGGTGGCATCGTCATTTTTTTGGCTTCGGAACTCATTTTAACAGTGCCCTTTGTTCGGCATCTCATCGGGGATTTCCTGTGATGGTGTGAAAATATAATAGGATCAATGGCTTATAGTAAAATCTGCACCCTCTGACCGGGCCCGCACGTCCACCCCTATCCCCGGTCGAATTGCAGAAGACCAAAGGACCGTCACATTTTCGCGTGGCCCACTGCCTTAGCCTCTCGACTTATGTGTGAGCGTTACGCCCTTCCGGGCCAGCTCGCCGCGGAACGCGAGTTCGTGCCGGCGCAAGCCTGGTGGAAATTCGCCGCGAGATTCAACGTCGCGGGACAGCAATACGTGCCCGCAATCCGGTTGCACGACGGGCAGTCTGAGGCTGTGATGATGCGCTGGGGCCTGATTCCTTCGTGGGCCGAGGGTCAACCTACTGGTGAGCCGCCCACATGCGTTGAGGCCGATCAGATCGAACGCTCCACGATGCATCGAGCGCCCTGGCTCAACGGCCAGCGTTGCATCCTGCCGATCGCAGGATTCTACGCATGGCGACTCACGAGCACGAAGTACCGGCAGCCATACTTCATTCGTCTGATTAATCGGTCAGTGTTCGCTCTCGCAGCCATCTGGGATCGCTCTGAGGCTGAGGACGATGATGTGATCGAGAGCTGTTCCATTGTGTGCGTGCCCGCCAACGATCTCATGATGAAAATTGCCAACACCGAGCGTCGAATGCCCGCGATCCTGAAGCGCAGAGACTACGGCACCTGGTTGCGGGGGACGCCGGTCGAGGCGAAAGGCGCGTTACAGCCTTACAGGTCGGATTGGATGCAGGCACACGAAGTCAGTCCGCGCGTCAACTCTACCGCACCGGACGATGCCGGTTTGGCTCGTCCCGCCTACTGGGCGCCGCCCGCGAGAGAGGATTCAACCGATACGGCAAGCACCAATAACCAATTGACTCCTGCTTAGCCGCCAGGCCAAGCATCTTGCCGTTGATGGCATTTTGATGCCGCGCAAGCCCGTCGTACCATGCGCCCACCATGGCACGGATCTTCATCACCGGCTCCGCCGATGGCCTGGGCCAAATGGCAGCGCGGCTGCTCGTCGCGGGTGCTCACCACGTCGTATTGCACGCCCGCCACGTCGAGCGCGCCCGTGAGGCGCTTGCCGCCGTTCCGGGCGCGCAGTCCGCGGTCTTCGGCGATCTCTCCCGCGTCAGCGATATGCATTCGGTCGCCGTGCAGGTCAATGCACTTGGGCCGTTCGACGCCATCATCCACAACGCCGGGATCGGTTACCGGGAGCGCCGCCGCATCGCGACCGTCGATGGCCTCCCCCAGCTATTCGCGGTCAACACGCTGGCGCCCTACGTCCTGACCGCACTCATTCAAAGGCCGCGACGACTGGTGTATCTCAGCTCGGGCATGCATCAGGGCGGCGACGCTTCGCTGCGCGACCTGGAATGGAACACGCGGCCTTGGAACGGCGCCCAAGCCTATTCGGACTCGAAGCTGCACGACGTCATTCTGGCGTTCGCGGTGGCCCGGCGCTGGCCGGCGGTACGCTCGAACGCGCTCGAGCCGGGCTGGGTGCCCACCAAGATGGGTGGCCCAGGCGCGCCCGATGACCTCGAGGCCGCGCCCCAGACGCAGGTCTGGCTGGCGATCAGCGACGATCCCGCAGCTTTGGTCACCGGCGAATACTTCTACCATCAGCGCTTGCGCACGCCGGTACCGGCGGCGCGCGACCCAAACGTTCAGGATCGACTGCTCGATGTCTGTGCCGCGCTCTCGGGCGTTCCATTCCCGCCTTGAAGGCGGCACAGTCGCCCGCACGCAGAATTTCCTCTCCGGCGTCGGTCAGAACCACGACCTCGCCATTCAGCAAGGCCTTAGTATTCTTCGTCCGCGACGTAGCTACCGATACGCTGCACGAGGTCTGGTGAGCGTTTGGCAAGGATGGCGCCGTAGATAACCGAGGTTACTAGCAGGCCAAGGGCCAGATACGGGTAGATGTTGAACGGATAGGATTGGCCGGGCTCGATCAGGCCGTAGAGCGGGAAGAGCATCAGGCCGGTGCCGAGCAGCGGGACGATGAGATGCTTCACCGGGCTGAAATCTTCCCGATGGTTTTTCAGCATATAGACCGGCAGCGCCAGGTTGGTGATGAGATAGGTCACGATGATCGGGATGGTGCCGAGCGAGCCGGTATCGCCGAACAGCGTCACCGGGTCGATGTTATAGGCATAGCCAAAAACGAGGACGATGGCGAGCGCGACCAGGATGAAGGTCCACATCGCGATATGCGGGGTTTTATGCTGGGGGTGGATTTTGCCGAAGAAAATCGGAAGCAAACCCTCGCGGCTAGAGCTGAAGAGAATGCGCGCCTGGGCGTTGGTTAGGCCAATGAGCGCGGAGAAGATGCTGGTGAGGCCCGCGATATAGGCGACTATCAGCAGCCCGGCGGCGGAGGCCTTGAAGGCATCGACATACGGGATGAGGGAGTTGCCGATTGCGGTGGCGTCGTTGTGGAAGGCGATCTCCGTGCCGTAGGCCAGAAGGACATAGAGCACACCGATGGCCAGTGTGCCGGTGATGAGGGCGCGCGGCACGTTGCGGCGGGGGTTGGTGGTTTCCTCCGCCAGCATGGCTGAGTTCTCCCAGCCGACGAAGAGGTAGATGGCGAGCGGAAAGCCTGCGCCGACGCCGGCCAGGCCGCCGGATATGCTCGAAGGCAACAGCGGTGCCCAGGTGATGGCGGCATGGTTGACCACCAGCATGAGGATGGCGCCGATGACCAGCAGCAACAGCTCGAAATAGAAGAAAATGGCCGCCCAGGTGGTGGAGAGGCTGATGCCGCGCGACACCAGAAGCCCGACGACGGCGGTGGCGAACACACTAAGCACCTGCCAGGGGATGTTGACGCCAAGGAAGAGTTGCAAGGTGCTATGCGCCCAGCCGCCGGAGATGACGACGACCGAAGAAGCGGCGATGCAATAGCCGACGACCACGAAAATGGAGGCAGCAGCACCGGCGGTGGGGCCGAAGGCCATGCCTATGAAGGTGACGAAGGAGCCGGTGCTGGGGCGGTACTTGGAGAATTCCGCCAGCGTATTGGTGAGGAAGAGAATGACCACCATGGCCAGCAGGATGGTGAGCGGGGCGCCGACGCCGGCGCCGGAGACAATGACGCCGAAACCGAAGAAAAAGCTCATGGCCGGTGCGATGTTTGCCAGCGTAGAGGCGATGATTTGCGATAGGCCGAGACTGTCCTTTTGAAGACGATGTGCGGTCCGAGCTGGTAGAGCCATGTGCGGTTTCTCTGATTCTTTCGTCGATTTGATTAAATTTGTGTAACGGCGGGAGCACCGTAAGAAAAGCTGAACGGCGGTCGTTGGCCTGCAGCCTTTCCTACAGCCGTTAGGCGCTTAGCGGCGCAACTCGCCGCCCGGACAGCACATTAGCTGCACTGAAGACAAGCAGGCTTGCCACACCCAGCGCAGCTTCGAGGTATAGAAATCCATTGGCGCCCCACTGCGTATGAGCCCATCCCTCCAGCGCAGTCATGTAAGCGATGGGCATATTTGAGAGGGACGCGAACAAATTATATTTGGTCGCCGCCGCGCCGAGCCCTATCGCCTCGAGCGTCACGGCCGAGAAGCCTGCAAAGCACAGGCCGTTCACAAACGCATAGGCGAGCGTGAACTCGATGTACGCCGCTTGCGTATGGGCAGAGACGGCCATTGCGACCACGCACAATGCCATGATCAAGCCATACGCAACGTAAGCGAATTTGCGATTGAATCGATCGCAAACATAGCCGCCAACGATGCAACCGAGGGCCGATACGAGCCCGCCCAGGGCGCCGTTGACCAATGCCACGGTTTGGGCGGATGCCTGCCAATCGTCAGCCACCGCCGACCAGAGATTGGAGGCTGCCCCGGTGCCGATAGGCAAAAATACCACCAGCAGTGCCAGATAGCCGGTGCGTGAACGGGTTACATGCCACAGGTCTTGGACCACAGCGATGATTTTGCGGGCGACGCCGTGTGCGCGATGTTCGTGGAGCGGCTCCGCGACGTACCACAGCGCTATACAGCAGAGCATCAAGCAGGCGCCGAGCGCAGCGCCGGTCACCCAGGGGGTTGACACTCTTTGCGCCAGCCACAGTGCCGCGCCGCCGCCAATGCCGCCGCCGCCGAGATTGCCCGCCTGAAACCAGCCGCCTGCTCGACCTTTCTGCGCCTCGGGCGTGTCATACGCCATCATCGACTCTACCGACATGGCGAGGAAAGTCGTGGCCACGCTCGCCACGAGCACGAAAATACAGAGCACGGCGAGATCGCCCGCGTGCGTGGAGAACACGGCCATTGCCGTCACACCCAGAGCGCTCAGAGTCGCTCCGATCACATACCAGCTCTTGCGAGTCAGAGTGGTGTCCACGATCGGCGCCCACAGGAACTTCCAGGTCTGAGGCGTCAGGTACAGCGCAATGAGCAGACCGACTCGCGCGACGCTCATTCCGGATTGTGACAGCGAGTAGGCCAGGGCAACCGTCAGGTAGCCGCTGACCGCTCCGAACGGCACGATCAGCACCGAATAGACAATCGGGTGGGGAGGGTGTTGCGGACCGTCGATTCGGGTCATTGATTCACGATCGATCAGGCTTCGATAAGTTTCTCGCGGATCGCGATGAGAGTGAGCTCAGATTGGTTGGTGACACGCAGCTTCTGCTTGACGTTGTAAAGATGCGTGCCGACTGTTGACGGCGAGAGGCTCAGATCCTCGGCGATGCGCTGCACGGTTGCTCCGCGCGCGAGCCGGATGAACACATCGAATTCGCGTTCGGAGAGCCGCTCAATCACGGATTTCGCGGCACCCTCGATTTCCTCGAGCGCGAGCTTCTGCGCCAGATCCTTGTCGATGTACCGCTGACCGGCGGCAACCGCGCTCACGGCTTCGAGCAATGCCTCCGGCGCGCTGCGTTTGGACAGGAATCCGAGCGCTCCTTCGCGCAGCGCCCGCCGGGCATGCATCGCATCATCGTGCGCAGACAGAGTCAGCACCCGGGCTTGCGGATGATGGGACAGGATGCGTCGTAGCGCTTCCAACCCGCCCATGCCGGGCATGGCTAGATCCATGACCACGACATCGGGGTTCAACTCGAGATAACGCTGACAGGCGATTTCGCCCGATTCCGCCTCGGCGATCACCGACATATCGGCCCGCGATTGCAGCAGGAGCCGAAATCCCATGCGCACTACGGCGTGATCATCGACCAGCAGCACGCGGATCATGCGCTGCCCGTCAGTGGAATTTCGGCGATCAAGCGCACTCCATGGGGCTCGCGCTGGCTGACGTTGAAGGTGCCGCCCAGGCGCGCGATGCGCTCGGCTAACCCGCGCAGTCCGAAATGGCCGGGCCGTACTTCAGCGGCCGGCATGCCGATGCCGTCATCCGTGACCGTCACGACGATGCGGTGAGCATCGGAATCTACCGCGATGTCGACGCGCGAGGCTTGGGCATGCCGCAGCGCATTGATCAGACCTTCCTGTACTACTCGGTATATCGCGAGCGTGATGCTCGGACCGAGCTGCACTGCGAGATCGTGCCTCACCGATAACTTGATTGAAGGATTGCGGCGTTGCCAGTCTCCGACGAGATTTTCCAGGGTATCGGCGAGCCCCAGCGTGTCGAGAGAGAGCGGCATCAGGCGCGGAATAAGTCCATGCATCGCGTCATACAGGCGCGCGGCCTCTTCAGAGATCAGGCGCGCCGCATCCCCTGTCGGCGGATCGCGCACTCCGCCCTGCGCCGCGATGGCCATCGCAAGGCTGCGAATCGCGGTCACCGACTGGCCGAATTCGTCGTGCAGCTCATGCGCGATCAGGCGCCGTTCTTCTTCGACCCGCTGCTCAACCAGCAGCGCCATCTCGCGCCGCTCATCGAGCCGCGTTTCCGCCTCATGCGCCTTGCGCTCAGCTTGCACCTTGTCCTGCACGGCTTGCGCCATGCGATTGAACGCGGTGCCGATTTCACGCGCTTCGAAGCCCTTCATCGGCGGCAAACGAAATGCGAGATCTCCTTGCTGCACGTGCCTGAAGCCGCCTGCGATGACGGGGAATGGGGCCAGCGCCCGCTCAACCGTCCAGAACGCGAGGCCGTTGACGATGATGAGCATGGCCGCCGCCAGAGCGAACAGCCGCTTGAGACCGTCCCAGGAATCGAGAACCGAGCGCGAAGAGTTCGCCTGGACCGCCAATTCGACCGAACCGGGAAGCCCGAACGTGTACGTCACGGCCTCAGGGGCCATGAGGCGCGTGAACCACGCTGGCGCCGCGCGCCCCGTCTTGTACGTCGGCGGCGGGGAACGGTACAGCACCTCCCCCGCCGTGGTGCGCAGCACAATATCGTTTGCGCGGATGTGACCGGTCTGCTGTAGGAACTGCAGCGCTAGCTCCGGGCCACCTTCAGCCGAATAGATCAATACCAGGCGACCCAGGAGCTGAGCGGCGACCCGATTCGCGGCCTCGATCTCCTCCCTGATTGACGAACGTGTCGCCTGGATTTCGGCAAAAATGAGCACCACGACGAACGCGGCGGTCAGTCCGGCCACCACGAGATTCAGGCGGGTACGCAGCTTCATCGGTGCGGGGGATGGTAACAGCGCGCCCGGATACAGGGACAGGGGCCGGAGCCGCCAGGCCGCCGGGGCCGACTCATGATTATCATGAGGTGAGTTTCATGATGATCACCTTCCTGCGGACCCCTATGCCGCGGAAGATGCGTAGGCGGTGCGACCCTTCGCCGCCGTGATCGCGTAAACTGTTAGGAGTAGGCATAATGAAATGGGAAACCCCGCAAGCCGTTGATTTCCGCTTCGGTATGGAAATCACGATGTACATTGCCAATCGCTGAAGCCTCCAGGGCGCCAGCCCGCTTAGGCGGGCTGGCGCCCGATTCCCCATCTAGATATTGAGCAGGTGCGCAACGCGCGTACCCTGTAAATGGACACGATTGCTACTAGCGCACGCCCCGCGATTGGTCGCGGTATGCGACTACAGTGGGAGCCGGCACAGAGCGCACACGTTCTGCTCTACCCGGAAGGCATGATCAAACTCAACGGCAGCGCCGGCGAGATCATGAAGCGCTGCGACGGCAACCGAACCGTTGCCGATATCACCGCGGATCTGGAGCGCACATTTGCCACCACCGACCTGGCCAATGATGTCGCGGCCTTTGTCGCTATGGCGGTGACCAAGCAGTGGCTGGAGATTCAGCCTTGAACGCAATCCTCAATGCAGCCCTCGATGCGCCGCTGAACGCACAGGTCAGCCGCCCTGACATCAGCCGGCCCGGTCCGCCGTTGTGGCTGTTGTTTGAGCTGACATACCGGTGCCCGCTGCACTGCGTGTTTTGCTACAACCCCACTGATTTCACGCGCACGGGAACCGAACTCACTACCGAAGACTGGATACGCGTATTGCGCGAGGCGCGAGCGCTCGGCTCCGTGCAGCTGGGCCTGTCCGGCGGCGAGCCGCTGGTGCGGGATGATCTTGAGCTTATCGTCGCCGAAGCGCACACACTGGGCTTTTATACCAATCTGATCACCTCCGGTGTCGGTCTCACCGAAGCGCGTCTGCAAGTGCTCAGGCGCGGAGGTCTCGACCACATCCAGCTGTCCTTTCAGGACAGCACGCGGGAAATGAACGATTTCTTGAGCAGTACGCGCACTTTCGAGCTCAAGTCCAAGGTCGCGAAGCTCATCAAGCAATACGACTATCCGATGGTGCTCAACGTCGTGCTGCACCGGCTCAACATCGACCACGTGGAGGAGATCCTGCACATGGCCGAGCAAATGGGCGCCGACTACGTCGAGCTCGCCAATACCCAGTATTACGGCTGGGCCTCGCGCAACCGCGACCAACTGCTGCCGAGCCGCGAGCAGCTGCGGCGCGCCGAAGAGGTTACCAACCGTTTTCGGGACCAGGTCGGACAGCGCATACGAGTCTTCTTCGTCGTGCCAGACTACTTCGAGCGCAGACCCAAGCCATGCATGAACGGCCTGGGCTCGATCTTTCTGACCATAACGCCCGACGGCACGGCTCTCCCGTGCCATGCCGCGCGAATGCTTCCTGGGATCGATTTCCCCAATGTTCGCAGTTCGAGCGTTGCATCAGTCTGGTACGACTCGCCAGGCTTCAATCACTTCCGCGGCGACTCATGGATGAAGGAACCGTGCCGAAGCTGCCCTGAGAAGACCAAGGATTTCGGCGGCTGCCGCTGCCAGGCCTACATGCTCACGGGCGATGCGGCGAATGCCGACCCGGTCTGCGACCTCTCGCCTTACCATCATGTCGTTACCGAGGCCGTCGCCCGCGCCGACGGGCCCCGCCTCATCGAAGAGCAGCCGCTCATCTTCCGCGACCACCGCTGAGTCGTATCGGCGCGCCGATTCCGATCATCATCCTGATCGCGCTGATTTCGCGTTAGAGCGGTAGTGGTCTCGCATTGCATCGCGACGTTCACTGCCCACTCTTATTGACGAGGGCTGCAGCTACCGTGCAAACCGCCTCATCCTGCGAACCAGTACCGCCGGAACAGCCGATCGCACCGATGATCTTACCGTCCTCGCTGAGCGGGATGCCCCCGCGCGATGCGATGACGTCATCGAGGCTCAATAGGTACTTGAAGTCGGATTTTTGCACGGCCTCTTCAAAGACCTTGGTCGGACGGCGGTACTTGGCCGCAGTGCGCGCTTTATGCTCGGCGATTGGGATTGAGGCGAGCTGTGCACCGTCCATGCGCAGGAAAGCGACCAGATTGGCGCCCGAGTCGACGACGGCGATGTTCATCGCCCAGCCCCGCTTGGTAGCCTCCGCAGCGGCCGCCTGGAGCAGCGACTGGGCACGCTGCGCCCCGATTGGCGCCCCGTAGAACTCGTTGAAGGGCATCTTGTCGGGAATAGCATCGAGACCGGCAGGTGCCGCTTGCTGGGCCTGCAAATCGGTGCCGACCAGCAGCGCCGCGCCGATGAACAGTGAAGACAAAAGCTGGCTTCGCATTGGTATTCCCCTCCGAACTAGCGAGCGCCCACTGTACTAGATGAGTGCCTGCGCAAGAAAGGGCAGACTTTCGTCCATTCGGTAATCCACCGTCGAATGGTTGTCGGGGAACTCCTCGTACCGATGTTGTATTCCCAGCTGTGGGAGAGCCCACTGCCGGTGAACCCCACTAGATCGACGAGCAATGGCAGGGGCTGTTCCGAAATATCTCCGCATACCGTCCCCTAGGCCTGCGGGGTGGGGGGTATCAGGTCGGCCCCGCTCACGAGTATCTTAGCCAAATGGCCGATTGTATTTCTGCTATGAGACAGATGTCGCAGCATGCGCAGGCCAACGCGATCGGGTGCTCCGATTGCGGACTGGTGCAGATTTTGCCGCCGGTGGCTCCCAACTCCGTGGTCGAGTGCGTTCGCTGCGGGCATGATTTGGTAGGGCCGGCCGGAGGGGGCATTGATACGCCGCTCGCATTTTCGGCTGCGGCCCTGCTGCTGTTGCTGCCCTCCGCCCTCTCGCCACTGATGAGGCTGATCTCCTTCGGTGTGCAGCGGCGCAACTGGCTGCCAACCGGCGTCGAGGCGTTGTGGAACGCTGGTTTCGCGCCGCTTGCGACGGTCGTGTTCTTGCTCAGCACCGCGATCCCTTTCACTTACCTCGGACTCATGGTCTGGGTGCTGGGCGCGACCCGACTCGGCATTGCGGCGCCGCTCGGGAAACTCTTTCGCTGGGCCGGAGCGTTGCGCCCGTGGGCGATGATCGAGGTCTACCTGGTGGGTTGCTGTGTCGCCTACACGCGCCTGCAGGCTATCGGCAACATCCATGTCGATGTCGGCGGCTGGTGTTTGATCGGCGCCACGTTCTCGGTACTGCTGGCCGCGGTGACCCTCGACGAGCGCTCAGTATGGAACGCGCTGCCGTTCCGCGATGAACCGACGCCAAGTAAGACGCCAAGTAAACGGACGATCAGTTGCGGGGCCTGCGGCCTGCTACTCGATGCAGAGCGCGAACGATCCGCCTGCCCGCGTTGCCAGGCCACGCTGCATCGGCGTAAACCCGATGCGCTGCGACGCACTCTGGCGCTGGTTGTCACTGGGTTTCTGCTGTATCTGCCGGCGAATCTGCTGCCGGTGCTTAGTATCGAACGCTTCGGCCGCGATGAGCCGAACACCATACTCAGCGGCGTACGCGAGCTGATCTCCTCGGGACTATGGCCGCTGGCGGTGATCGTGTTCACGGCAAGTATCCTGGTGCCGTTGATGAAACTGTTCGGCTTGAGCCTGATGCTGGTGCTGACGAGCTGGCGTTCACGCCGCTGGCTCATCGGCCGCACGCGCCTGTATCGATTTATCGATTTCATCGGGCGATGGTCAAGCATAGACCTGTTCATGATTTCCATTCTGGTCGCGCTGGTCCAGTTCGGAGCACTGACGCGTGTGCGCCCCGAAGGCGGCGCGGTGGCCTTTGCTGCAGTGGTCGTGATCACGATGATAGCGTCCCAGTGCTTCGATCCCCGAGTCATGTGGGACGCAACGGGTAGTAAGCCATGAGCGACACGGACGAGACACCGCCGAGCGCGCGGTCGCGGCCGCGGCGATGGTTCTCGTGGATATGGATTGCGCCACTGCTGGCTGTCGGCATCGTTATCTGGCTCGCGATTCGCGCGCTCGCCGAGCGCGGACCGATGATCACGATATCGTTCGGTGATGCTGAAGGCATCCAGGCCGGCGACACCAAAATCCGGCACAAGGACGTGGACTTAGGGACCGTCGAATCCATTTATTTGAGCCGCGACATGTCCCGGGTTTTCGTGCGGGCACGCATGCGACGCTCCGTGACCCCGCATCTGACCGCGAGTACGCGCTTCTGGATCGTACGGCCGCGGGTTGGAATCGGTGGTATCTCGGGACTGTCCACCCTGGTTTCCGGCTCGTATATCGAAATGTACCCGGGCAACGGCAAGCCACAGCGCTCCTTCGTCGGGCTCGACGAGCCGGCGGCTCTCACCCCAAACATGCCGGGACGCTCGTTTACGCTTCGCACAGACGATCTGGGGTCACTGACCGGCGGCTCGCCGATCTCCTACCGAGGCGTCCCGGTCGGCGAGGTCGAGGGCTTTCAGCTCGACGCCTCAGGCAAGCAGATCAACATCTACGCCTTCATTCGCGCACCCTACGAGCAGTTCGTGACGTCGCAGACACGGTTCTGGAATTCTGGAGGTATCGATGTGGCGGTCGGCGTCCAGGGGCTGCGGTTTCGCGCCTCATCCTGGCAACAGCTGATATCGGGGGGCGTTTCCTTCGATACGCCCGATGCAGCGCTCAATACAACCGAAAGTGAAGCTGGCAGCGCGTTTCGCCTGTACCAAAACCAGTACGACGCGCAGCGCGATCCGCGTGGCAGGACGCTGGTCTACCGCGTGAATTTCGCGGGAGGCGCCGGCGATGTCGGCCCCGGCACCGGCGTCCAACTGCAAGGCGCAGAGATCGGCCACGTCACCGAAGCGCGCCTGCAATTCGACGATGCCAGCCAGTCGTTGATCACGCGGGTCACGCTGGAGATCGATCCGACTCGGGTGGAGATCGTTCATCGTCGCGCCGATGCAGCGGGTGATCCCGCTGCGGCGCTTAGTGCGCGGCTCGAGAAGCTCGTAGCTCGTGGCCTGCGCGCCCACCTCGTGGCGGCGAACTTCCTCACAGGCGCCAAAGTCGTGTCGCTCGACATGGTGCATGACGCGCCGCCGGCGCGCATTGAGCAGGTAGACGGCTTCGCTGAGCTTCCAACCACGAGTGCCACCGACATCTCGGCGATCCTCGCCAGCGTCCAGAGCGTGCTGCATCACATTGATGCGGCCGCCGCAGGGCCCGAACTCGGACATGCGGTCAAGGAGCTCGATCGCACGTTGACCAATCTCGATCATGTCACCGCCGAGGTCGAACCGCAGATCAAACCGCTGATGGCGGCGCTGCGCGAGACGGCGGAAGCTGCTCAACGCACGCTGCAGGCCGCGAATAGCGTGCTCGGCACCAGTGCCGCCAACGGCGCGGATCTGCCGCGCCTGATCCGCGAACTGACCGAGACAGCGCGCTCGCTGCGCGACCTGACCGACTATCTAGACCGGCACCCTGAATCCCTGATCCGCGGACGCAAAGGAGACAAGCCATGAGCCGCATGAGCCTGCCAGCCGGCTTCCTGGGATGCTGCGTGCTGCTCGCCTGCGGCTCCAGCCCGCCGATGCGCTACTACACCTTGAAGGCCGTCGCGCCATCGGCGGCGCCGTCGGCGCCCGTTTCGGTCGCGTCGAATCAGGTGGTAGTACGCCTTGAGCCCGTCGTCATTCCGCCCGAGCTGGATCGACTTGAGCTCGTGAGCCACGGTAGGCCGTACCGCGTTCACATAGCGGATTCGGATCGGTGGGCTGCGCCACTGGAGGATGAGATACGCCGTATCTTGTCCGACGATCTATCCACACGACTGCCACCGCAACTGATGGCCGATCCGTACGAGCCCGCCAGCAACGAGCCGCGCCGCTTGCTATCGATCGCGATCGCGGAGTTCTACGCCGACGACAGTTGCGCGGCGACTTTGCGCGCCGACTGGACGCTGCGCGGCCCAAAGGGCGACAGTGAGCGTGGGACCGAGCAGGTGCAGATTCCCGGCAGCGAGCCCTGCGCCGGCGCAGTTCCTGCGGCGATGAGCGGCGCGCTCGCCGTGCTGGCCGATCGGCTCGTGGCGGTCATTGTCGCGCAGCCCCATGGCACCACCGCGGGGCCGTAGGCCGCCCTGGGATGCTCAGCCAGCCGCTCAGCAGGCCTCGCACACTCGCTAGGTTGGTGCGCACGCATCGCTCCGACTCAGCGTGGGACGAGGCAATAAGAACACTCTGCGAGCCAGTTCCGATTCCAGTTGCGTCTGTGGGTAGAACCGCAAAAGCAATCCGGGCTGAAAAAGTTCGGGATTGTCGCGGGCGAAGGCTTCCCATCCGCCGCCGTCGCCACGTTCACAGATGTGTTGCTGAATCAGGGCGATGTAAGCCACCGTGATGGTTTCGTGGTATCGATCCGGTTGTCCCAAGGACGCAGCGTAGTTGCGGATCGCGCGGCGGAGTTTCGGTAATCCCAAGATGGCCGATCTTGCCCTTCTCCTTCTGCCGCACAAGCGCGGTGGCTTCGTCTTCGCTCTTGCCCGCGCCCAGGCCTAAGCGACTGTTGCTGCCACAGCCGAGGCCGGCGACCGAAACGCGCAGACCCGTCCTGCCGAGTGTGGTGTATTGCATGAGAACTCATTGCTGGCGACGAAGCTTTGCGACCTCCTCGGCCGTGATTGCCGAGCGCTTCGCGCCGAAGCGGGCCGTCGCGTAGTTCGCGACGTCGGCGATCTCGACATCCGAGTACGCGGCGCCGAATGACGGCATGAAAACTCGGCTATCGGACGTTCGCCGCTGCGCGCCGGAAATTATGATCTGGGCGACATTCGTTGCGGTCGGATCGTTCACCGCGCGTGTCCCAGTCAGGGTCGCGAACCGTGACAGCGGGCCGACCCCAGTCCAGCTGTGGCAGCTCGCACACGCTTCCGCGAACACCGCCTTGCCTCGCAGATCGCCATCCATCGCAACACCTTCACGGTGGGATGCTGGGGCCGGCGTCATCTTCGGCGCCGGTAGATCCGGTGTATCGATCGTAGGCACAGAGCGCAAATACGCGACGATTGCCGTGATGTCGCTGTGCGCGAGTTGGCTCAGGCTCTTGTCCACCGCCTCACCCATCGGGCCTGCCGCCGTGCCGTGGTCGTCGGCGTGGCCGATGGCCAGATACTGGGACAGGTCGGCGTCGCTGAACGTGCCCACGCCGCTGTCGCGGTCGCCGGTGATGTTATAAGCCCGCCAGCCTGCTTGCACGGCGCCCGCGAATTTTCGTCTGTTGTTGAGCGCCTGGAAGAGATTACGTGGTGTATGGCATTCCCCGCAGTGCGCCATAGCTTCCACGAGATAGGCGCCCCGGTTCCAATCGGCGCTCTGTGCTGCATTCGGCTCGAAGCGCTGGTTCGGATTGAACAGCAGCGACCAGATGCCCATGAGCCAGCGCTGATTGAATGGAAAGATCAGCGCACTGCTAGGCGTCACCGCGTGTACGGGCTGAAGACCGAATAGATACGCCTTGATAGCCAGCGCATCGGCATCCGTGATGTAGGTGTAGCTCGCATAAGGCATCGCCGGGTAGAGATGTGTGCCATCCGGACGGATGCCCTGATGTAATGACTTCAGAAAGTTCGCGTCGCTATAGTGACCGATCCCGGTGTCCGCGTCGGGCGTGATGTTGGTCGAGTACAGCGTCCCAAATGGGAGCACGAAGGCCACGCCGCCGGCATAGGGAGCCCCGCCCGGTGCCGAGTGGCAGACCTCGCAATCCGCGGCGTGCGCGAGATACGAGCCGCGTTCTATGAGGCTGGCGCTGGCCAGTTCCGCAGGCACCCCGGTCGGATCCGGTCCGCGATAGTCGGCCATCCGCACGCGCTGGCCTCGTGCGAAGTGCATCGGACCGGGGGTGACTACGATCCATAGGAATGCGATCATCAGAATAGCGGCAATGGCGCCGAGTACCAGATATCGCCCGGGAGAACGCTTTCGGCTGGTCGCGCTCATGCCAGCTTTCTCCCTGCCAGGACGTCGCGCTCAATCGGCAGTTGACGCAGGCGGATGCCCGTTGCTGCAAAGGGCGCATTCGCGGGCGACGGTGCCGCTGCCGGTACCGCACGCTCTGCCGTGTGGGCGCGCGGGAGCGCAAAGCCGCGCAGCAGTCCGCCGCCGGCGGCCGCGCTGACCTTGAGGAACGCGCGCCGAGACGCCGCAGCCTGGCCGCTATTGAATAACGCTGTCATTGGTTTATTCGGCCAGCGCCGCTTGCTTGATGGCCGCGCGGATGCGCACATACGTTCCGCAGCGGCAGATGTTTCCGGCCATTGCGGCGTCGATATCGGCGTCGTCGGGATGGGGCGTGCTCTTCAGCAGAGCCGTGGCCGACATGATTTGCCCTGACTGGCAATAGCCGCATTGGACGACTTCGAGATCGAGCCATGCCTTCTGCACTTTCGCACCCACCGGCGTGTCGCCGATCGCCTCGATCGTCGTGATGGAGCGATCCTTGATCGATCCGACCGGGAGCAGACAGGAGCGTACGGCATCGCCGTCCAGGTGCACGGTACACGCGCCGCATTGTGCGATGCCGCACCCAAACTTCGTTCCGGTAAGCCCCAGCAGATCTCGCAGAACCCACAGCAATGGCATGTCGTCGGGGGCCTCTACCGACAGCATTTTGTCGTTGACTCGCAGATTGATCATGAGTGCATTCTCGATGGATCGGAATTGTGATGTATAGCAGTGATTTGACGAAAGGGAAATTAAAGTGCGTTAGCGTTCAGCCCGTGGGCAGAATGGCCTTGTGTTGACTTACGGTGCTGCCGTCATCGCTTTTGAGGCTGCTGAAGACGAGCGCGGAGACGATGGTTAGTGCGCCAAGAATCAGAAACGCCTCATGGATGCCGCGCATCAACGCCGGTGCATCCGCGTGAAAGCGATCGGGAACGAATAGCGCGGTGACCAGCGAGGCCGCGGCGACGCCAAAGCTGACCGACATCTGCTGTGTCGTACTGGCGATAGTGCTGGCGCTGGCGGCCTGCTGCTCGGTGACGTCTGCGTACACCAGCGTGTTCATACTCGTGTATTGCAGCGAGGTGAAAAATCCGAAGCAGAAGACCTGCAGGACCACCAACCACACCGGCGTATCCGCGCCGATGGTCGCGAATAGCAGGATCAGCACACCCAGTGCGACGGTGTTGGAGATCAGCACGCCGCGATAGCCGAAACGCGTCAGGATGCGCGGCATCGTCAGCTTCAGACTCATGGCGGCCAGCGCCTGCGGCATCATGAGCAGGCCGGATTGAATCGGCGTGAAACCGAGGCCGACCTGATATAAGAGCGGAAACAGGAACGGGATGCCGCCGATGCTGACGCGCGTGAAAAAGCTGCCGCTGACCGCGGCGCGAAACGTGCGAAGGCGAAACAGCGTTAGCCGCAGCAATGGATTAGCGGTGTGCGTGGCGTGCACTCCGTACGCGGCCAGCAACAGGGCCGACAGTGCCAGCAGTCCAAGAATCTCCGGTGTGTTAAGCCGGTGTTCACCGAACACTTCCAGCACATACGAGAGAATCGCGATACCGGAACTGAACAGGATCAGCCCGATATAGTCCAGGGGCGGAGTGCGCTCTTCACGATAGTCCGGCAGATGCCGGTAGACCAGATACAGACCGGTCAGTCCGATCGGAATATTGACAAAGAAAATGACGCTCCAGTGAAAATAACCGGTGATCAGCCCACCGGCGAGCGGGCCGAGCATCGGGCCGACCAGGCCCGGAATGGCCACGAAGCTCATGGCGCGGATAAGTTCGGATTTGGCAAACGTCCGCACCATGGTCAGTCGGCCTACGGGCAACATCATGGCGCCGCCGACGCCCTGTAGAATTCGGCACGCGACGAGCACGTGGATGTTGCTCGAGAGACCGCAGAGCATGGACCCCAGCGTGAAAACGCCAATCGCCGCGGCGAACACGCGCCGCGTGCCGAATCGATTCGCCATCCAGCCGCTGATCGGGATAAAAACCGCTAGGCTCAGCGTGTAACTCGAGAGCACGGCTTTCATGCTCAGTGGCGCCACATGGAGCGCCCGGGCGATCGTGGGTACGGCGGTGTTCAGGATCGTGGTATCCAGCGACTCCATGAAAAACGCCACCGCGACCAGCCACGGGAGCAGTTGTTTGCTCGCTTCGCGCGGCGGGTGTGGAGGCGATGCGGTCATCGAAGAAGTGGCGTAATGGTAGGCGAGCCATACAATAGGGTGTTCGAGGTACAGGCGCCAGCCGGTCGAGTTGAGTCTGATGTCGGCATTTGTGAGGATTGGCAGATGAATTCCCCGGGCCTGCTTGGTGACACCACCGCGCGCGACTACTCGCGCAAATTAAAGCTCTTCAATTCAAGCTAAAGCCGGGAATGCGGCTGCTGGCTGCGGGCTGCGGAACGGGTGAGGCGCTTGAATGGTTGCACGAGCAAGTCGCGCCTGAGGGCATTGTCGTCGGCATCGATCTAGCATCGGCGCACACCGATTTGGTACCTTCTCGAAGCGATTTTCCGCGACACTTGGGGAGAACGTCTGCGACCGTACCTGTCCCAGGACGACTACCACGAACCGAGTCGCCTGGTTTACTAGCACTGTATGATTCTGCAGGAACAGGAGAGTATGGATGGCCCAAACGCTGAAGGTTCAGTGTTGCATCGCCTGGGGTGGCCTTCTGGCCGCGAAGGCATCATTCGTATCATTAGAGGATAGGCACAGTGGCAAAGATTCCTGCCGGGGTTGGTCCGCAGCATCCGCAAGTCGTGGTCCTCGTAGGAGCCACGGGTGACCTTGCTGGAAGAAAGCTGTTGCCCGGCCTGTTCCATCTGTCGACGGCCGGGTTTATCCCTGGCTGTCGGATCATCGGCGTTTCCCTGGATGACCTCGACGCCGACGGCTTCCGCAAGGTCGTACGCAAGGCGCTCGATGAGTTCTCGACCCGCAAGGTAACCGAGGCTGCCTGGAATACCTTTGCCGAAGGCCTGGACTATGTGTCGTTGGCCGCCGGTGCTGCGGTACTCAAAGCAGCAGTAGAGAAGGCAGAGCGGCCGTTCGGCGGCGAGAGCCGTCGGTTGCACTACTTGAGCGTGCCGCCCGGCGCGGCGTTATCGGCGGTAAGGTTGCTCGGGGAAGCCGATCTGGTCGACCGCTCCCGGATCATCATGGAAAAGCCGTTCGGCACCGGCCTGGCCAGCGCGGTGTCGCTGAATGCCAAGCTGCACGAGGTGTTCGACGAGGAGAGAATCTTCCGGATTGACCACTTCCTTGGAAAGGAGCCGGCGCAGAATATCCTCGCGTTTCGTTTCGCCAACGGGCTGTTTGAGCCGATATGGAACCGCAACTTCATCAACCATGTCCAGATCGATGTACCGGAGACCTTGGGTCTTGGCAGACGCGCCGGGTTCTACGAGGCAACCGGGGCGTTTCGCGATATGGTCGTGACTCATCTGTTCCAGATCCTCGCGTTTATGGCGATGGAACCCCCAACTGCTTTGGAGCCCTCGCCCATCAGTGAGGAAAAGAACAAGGTCTTTCGCAGCATGTTGCCGATCGAGCCGGCCGATGTAGTTCGCGGGCAGTACACCGGATACCGATCCGAGGACGGCGTCAACCCGCGGTCGGATACCGAGACTTTCATTGCGTTGAAATGCTCGATCGATAACTGGCGCTGGGCCGGCGTGCCGTTCTTCCTGCGCACGGGTAAGCGTCTGGCGGAGGGGCAACGGATTATTTCCATCGCCTTCAGGGAACCGCCCAGGAGCATGTTCCCGGCCGGATCAGGTATCGGTGAGCAAGGCCCGGACCATCTGACGTTTGACCTCGCGGACGCCTCGAAAGTATCGCTGTCCTTCTACGGCAAGCGCCCCGGGCCCGGCATGCGACTGGACAAGCAGAGCCTGCAGTTCGCCATGCATGAAACTGGGCTGATTGGCGATGTGCTCGAGGCATATGAACGATTGATCCTCGACGCCATGCGGGGCGATCACACGTTGTTTACAACCGCCGAGGGCATCGAGCGGCTGTGGGAAGTCTCCGCGCCATTGCTGGCAGCACCTTCGCCGGTTCGCTCCTATGCTCCGGGTTCGTGGGGACCAAACGCGATCCATCAGCTCGTTGCTCCTCATGCCTGGCGGCTGCCTTTCGAGCGAGTTTGGCGAGACCCCAATCCGCTCGGCAGCTGAGCGGGGGAATCGAGTCACCAGCTCGTCACGTGATGCCATGGCCGCGAGCACGCGGGCGAGCTAGAATCGGCGCCTAATAAAACGGGAGGGAATCCAATGCGATTTTTAATGCACATTTCGCTGCCGGCTGAGAAATTCAACGAGGCTCTGCGTGATGGCAGCGCTGGGAAAAAGATGACCCGGATACTCGAAGAAGCTAAGCCTGAAGCCGCCTATTTCACCAGTAAGGACGGTAAGCGCGGGGGCTATATCGTCGTCAACATTTTACATGCCTCGGAGATTCCTGGTCTAGCGGAGCCCTGGTTTCTGAATTTCAATGCAACAGTGGAATTCCTACCGGCCATGGTTCCTGAAGACCTACAAAAGGCCGGACTCGACGAGCTTGCCAAGAAATGGGGGTAATCGCCGGAGTGCGCTTGGGCGCCGCTCATTGGTCAGATTCATCAGGCGCTAATGAGCGTACCTATGTGGCGAGCATTCGGCGCGATGCGGCGGCGCCGCCGAGTTACCGGTTACTCCGCCTACCAAATAATGACGCGCTGCTCGGGCGGCACATACATCCTGTCGCCACGCTTTACATCAAAAGTCTCATAAAATCCGGGCTGATTGACGAGTGTGCCGATCACTCGATCATATGATATCGCATGAGGGTCGGATTGGATCAACTCGACGGCGAAACTATCCCTTATCTTCTCTCGCCACGCCTGCGCGAATCCCATATAAAACCGCTCATCGCCGCTCAGGCCATCGATCACTGGCGCCTCATGGCCCGCCAACGAAAGTTTGTACGCCTTGTAAGCGATTGCCAGACCGGCGTTATCGGCGATGTTTTCATCGAGCGTCAACTTACCGTTCAGGTGACGGCCACGTATCGGCATGAACCCGTTGTATTCGGCCACCAGAGGCTCCGTTATGGCGGCAAATCTGGCGTGGTCGTCTGCAGTCCACCAATCACGCAGATTGCCGTCGCCATCGTATTGCGAACCCTGATCGTCGAAAGCGTGACTGATTTCGTGACCGATGATCATGCCAATGCCGCCATAATTGGCTGCATCATCGGCCGCCGCGTCAAAGAACGGGGGCTGTAGAATCGCAGCGGGGAACACGATCTCGTTCATCTTCGGGTTATAAGAGGCGTTTACGGCCTGAGGCGTACTTTCCCACTCCGTACGATCTATGGGCTTGCCCAGCTTGTTGATGTTGCGCCGATATTCAAAGCTCATCGCGCGCATCACGTTGCCAACCAGGTCATCCTCGCGGAACTTGAGCGTCGAATAATCGCGCCACCGACTCGGATACCCGATCTTGATCGTGATACTTGCCAACTTGACCGGCGCCTGCGTCTTGGTCTGCGGTCCCATCCACTCCAGCGCACCGATATCCAGCCGGTATGCTTCCAGCAGGTTCTTGACCAGCAAGTCCGCGCGCTGCTTGCTCTGCGCCGAAAAATACTTCGCTACGTAAAGCTTCCCCAGACCCTGACCTACCGATTGATCGACCAGCATCACACCGCGTCTCCAGCGCGGCTGGTTCTCTGGAACGCCCTGCAAAGTCGTGCTGTAGAACGCAAAGGCTTCATCCACGTACGCCTTCGATAGATAGGGTGAAAAGTCCGACAGCAGATGCCATCGAAAATACGCTTTCCAGGTCGCGAGCGGGGTCTCGGCCAGCGCTCTGGCGAAGCCCTGTAGGTAGCTCGGCTGACTGATGATCAAATAGCTCACCTTGCCGTCTATGCCCGCAGCGACTAGGTAGCGGTGCCAGTCGTAGCCGACCGAGATCGATCCGAGACTGGCAATGTCGGCCTTGTTGTATGTTTTTGCCGGATCGCGGTTTTCGGCCTTGGTCCACTGTGCCTGCGCCAGCTCGGTTTCTAGAGCCACGATGGCGGCCGCTTCCTGCGCAGCGTTGTGATCGCCGAGCTTTTCCAACGCGGCCGCAATATGCACTTGATATTTTTGGCGGATCAGGCGCAGGGTCGTGGCGTCATCTCTTAGGTAGTAGTCTCGATCCGGCAGACCCAAGCCATCCTGCTGGATGTCAAATACGTACCGGGTCGCATCCCTACTGTCCAAATGCACGGACAGACCGTAAGGAACGGTGACGCCAAGCTGCTGCAGGTGTGCGATCAGCGCGGGGATGTCCCGCTTGCTCTTGATCGCCCCGATCCCCGCGAACTCCCCGGCTAGCGGCTTGCTGCCTAGCCGTTCGATCCTGGGCTCGTCGAGAAAGCTATTGTAGAGCGTTCCAATCCTCGATTCGTCGCTGCCCGGCGAGGCATCGGCGTCCTTGGCGGCCGCTTCAATGATTTCCCTGAGCTGTCTCTGGGAATCGTCATAGAGCTTGGAGGCGGTGCCATAGGCAGGCCTATCGGCCGGAATGTCGATCGTGGCTAGCCACTTGCCATTGACGTATTGGTAAAAATCGTCCTGAGGGCGGACATGGGGATCGAAATATTGCGTGTCGATACCCGATTTCTGGGCCCCAGCCTCCGTTGGAATTTGCGCGGTGGCCGTCTGCCAGCAAACGATCGCCAGCAGTCCGCCAAAAATCAGATCCGAGCTCGAGCGAATCATGGATTGTTCCTGCCGAGGGTCTGCGCCGGTGGCCAATTCTATGGTGCTTCGGCCAATCCTGGGGGACTCGCAACCTCATAATGCTGGTCCAGATCTCGTTCGAGTTGCCGCGCGGCCATCAGAAAATGCCCCGCGGCCCAGATGATAGAGGATCGAAAACACGCCGATGGCCCGCATGATGCCCGCATGCTGGCGCCGACCATGTTTTGCGCCAGTGCCAGTGTAGGGGTGAAGTAGACGAACAGAGTGAAGTGACCGGCGAGGATCAGCTAGATCGCGTCGTTTATCGTTGAGCGTGTGATGCCGAGCAACAACAATGGCGTGGTGACGGCCAGTGCGAGCGATGGTGCCCAAACGTACTACCGCCTATCACGGCCGCTAAGGTAACTGACGCCGAACCCGCCAAGCGCCAAACCGGAAGCCATGGCATCGTCATCCCCCTTTGACACCCTGACGCATAGTTTCATTATAAACCTCGTCAGCCTTAGTCAGGAGGCATCGCATGAACGCAAACGTCGCACCCGACCGAATGGAAGTCGCCACCTCGGCCTTTCTCAAGCGCCCCCACCGTTTGCTGATCGGCGGCAAATGGCTACCCGCTGCGAGCGGCGCGACGCTCGATGTGATCAATCCCTCGACCGCTCAGGTCTTTGCGACGATCGCGGCCGGTGGCGCGGCGGAAATCGACGCGGCGGTACGCGCCGCGAGGCGGGCATTCTCGTCAGGCCCTTGGGCCAAGCTGCGCGCCGTGGAACGAGCAAAGCTGCTTTATAGACTCGCCGACGCGGTCGAGGCGAATGCGGACGACATCGCATGGCTTGAGAGTCTCGACGGCGGTAATCTGTTCCGCTCCGTTCGCCATATCGACATCGCGATGGCGATCGACTCGCTCCGACCATCCGGATGTCAACAAGATCTCCTTCACCGGATCCACCAGGGCCGGCAAATCCATCCTGGCCGCCGCGGCGGTGAACATGAAGCGCGTGACGCTCGAACTCGGTGGCAAGCGCATCGACCGCGATGGTTACTTCGTCGAACCGACGTTGCTGATCCGTGCAAGCGCCGAAATGAGCTTGATGCGGGACGAAGTATTCGGTCCGGTGTTGGGCGCGACCGCGTTTGCCGACGCGAGTGATCTTGACCATATCTCCTCTTTGGCGAACGACACCCAGTATGGCCTGGCGGCCAAAATATGGACCAGGGATCTGCGCTCCGCCCACCAGCTGGCACGAAAGCTCCAAGCCGGCTGGATCACGATCAATGGCGGCGGCGGCGACGGCCGCTTGCCGTTCGGCGGCTTCAAGCAGTCGGGGATCGGCCGGGAAGGCGGCCGCGAGGGTGCGCTGAGCTTCACGGAGATCAAGTCGATTTCCGTTGGCTATTGAGAATGGCCAGGATGCGCAAAATTGCGACCGAAGAAGTGTTCTCTATTCCTGAGGTGGCGCGGGCGCTGAAGCAAGTCGTGCGCGGCCCCGAGCAGCAGCCTCGATAAGCTGAATGGGTTCATCCTGAATTCGCACACCAACGGCGAATGTCTCGACGACCCGAAATATTGGCCAGTGCTTGAGGCGGCCGAGGCGTTGGACGCCTGCATCTGATGGCCGCGGGGGTGTTCGATCATTTCCCGAAGCTCAAAAATTTGCATCGGTCATATGGACCAGGCGATAGCGTTGCTGCTCTATCGATTCGACTGGATGCAGACCAACGCCGAGCGTGTCTTCCGGCTCAAAACCTGACGGGTCCGTCCTCGTGCGCCTGGCGCTGCCACGAGCGTGGCGTGTGAATTTGACGCGCGTCACAGTTTTCAGATTACTTGGGTCAATCCAATCCCTATGTTAGCCAGTGCACAGATGGCTACGCACGGCGCTAGAAGTATGCGCGAAGGTCTTGATTTTCCATATTATTGTCACCCCTGGCAGACTTTACGGGCGCGCCATCGATTACATGAGCAAGAACGCGATCAAGAAACTTCTATTGGTCGAAGACGACCCTGAAGACGCTCGTCTACTACGCGAAATGTTCAACGAGCGGGAGGCGGGCTCGCACGACACTGAACTGACGCATGTGGAGTCCCTGCGTGACGCCGAGAGGCATCTATCGGAGCGTGAAGTCGACGTCGTCCTCCTCGACCTGGGATTGCCCGATGCGCGGGGCCTAACGGCGGTTCGGCGGGCCCAGGCAGCGGCGCCCCGCGTCCCTCTGATCGTGCTGACGGGTTTGGACGACGAATCGTTAGCCGCTCAAGCGTTGCAAGAAGGTGCGCAGGACTACCTCATCAAGGGCCAAATTGAGGCGCGCGGGCTGGTTAGGGCCTTGCGCTATGCGATCGAGCGCAAAATCATGGAAGAGGCGCTGTTCATGGAAAAGCAACGGGCTCAGGTCACGCTCAGTTGCATTGGTGACGGTGTCGTCTGCGCGGACATCTTGGGAAATATCACTTTCCTAAATCTAGTCGCTGAAAAAACCACGGGCTGGTCATTGCAGGAAGCGATAGGCCGCCCCCTGGTCGAAGTGTTCCGAACCCGGGACAGTACCAGTGGTGAACCCACTGAAACGACTGCGGCAGTGGCAATTCTGCAGATTCGCGCCATGAACCTGCCATCGAGCTGCGTCCTGATCCGGCGCGACGGAATCACGATTCCCATTGAAGAGTCCATTGCAGCCATTCACAACCGTGAAGGGCAGGCGATCGGGGTGGTCATCGTTTTCCGCGACGTGAGTGCGGTCCGAGCGATGGCGCTACAGATAGCCCATTCGGCCCAGCACGACTTTCTGACCGGACTGCCCAATCGTATGCTTCTGAACGATCGGATCGGCCAGGCGATTATTATGGCGCAGCGAAGGATGAGCCAAGTGGCGGTTCTGGTCCTGGATCTGGATGGCTTCAAACACATCAACGATTCCCTGGGACATCCAATCGGCGACAAACTTCTACAATCCGTCGCAAAATGCCTCGTGCATTGCGTGCGTGACGCAGGTACGGTCAGCCGGCAGGGAGGCGATGAGTTCGTCGTGCTCCTTTCAGAGTTACAAGAACCGGAAGCTGCCGCCGCCATGGCTACCAGAATACTTGCTGCAGTCGCGACAGCTCATTCCATCGACGAGCACGAGCTTCACATCACTACCAGCATTGGCGTGAGCGCCTATCCTGAGGACGGCCTGAATGCCGAGACGCTCATAAAAAACGCGGACACGGCGATGTATCAAGCGAAGGAAAACGGGCGTCAGCGCTTCCGGTTTTTCAAGCCGGCGATGAATGCCCGCGCAGTAGAACGGCAATCCATCGAGGAGAGTCTGCGTCGCGCCCTGGAACGGCATGAATTGACGCTGCACTACCAGCCAAAGATCTGTCTCGAGACGAGAGCGATTGTTGGCGCCGAAGCGTTGATACGCTGGGTGCATCCCACTCGCGGACCGCTTCCCCCGGCGCAGTTCATTCCTATCGCAGAGGACTGCGGACTCATTCTGGCGATCGGCAATTGGGTTCTGCGTGATGCGTGCAAGCAAGCCCAAGCTTGGGTGGACGCAGGCCACTCTGCGATAACCATGGCCGTAAACGTCTCCGCCATGGAGTTCGGGAATGAGAGATTTCTGGACGGCTTGTTCGACATCCTCGCGGAAACGCATCTGGATCCGGAATCTCTCGAACTGGAGCTGACCGAGAGCGTTCTCATGAAGCGTGTCGAGTCAACGGCCCTGATCCTCCGGACCCTGCGGACAAGAGGGGTACAGGTGGCGGTAGACGACTTCGGTACGGGTTACTCCAGCTTGAGTTATCTGCGAAAGTTCCCGATCGATGCCCTCAAAGTCGACCAGTCGTTTGTGCGGCAGATTACCACCGGTGGCGACGATGCAGCGCTTGTGACCGCGGTGATCAGTATGGCCCGGAGTCTCAAGTTGAGGGTTATTGCGGAGGGCGTGGAAACGCAAGCGGAGCTGGATTTTCTTCAGGCTCACCAATGCGATGAGGCGCAAGGCTACTATTTCAGTAAGCCGGTGTCTGCACAGCAGTTCGTGAGCTTGCTAACACGCGGTATACCAGAAGCGGTCGCGCGTAAATCCGTAGGATCACTGGCGGCGATTAGATGGGATGGCGGTAGTCTGGACGCGTGTTGACGTCCTGGAGAAACATGTATGCCCTTAGAAGTTCTCTTGGTCGACGATAGTCCCGGCGACGTGCGACTCATGCAAGAAGTCTTCCGCGAATGCAGCAACGCCGTCCATTTGCATGTGGCTTCCAACGGCCCAGAGGCCCTGGCCTTTCTGAGGAGGGAGGGAGGCCACGTCAGTGCACCTCGCCCGGCTCTCATCTTGCTTGATCTACACCTCCCAAAATTGAATGGCCGCGAGGTTCTCGCCCACATCAAGACGGATGATGCCCTGAAGACGATCCCGACAGTCATCCTAACCACTTCCGAGGCGGAAGCGGATATCGAGATAGCCTATCAAATCCGGGCGGACTGCTACCTCAGGAAACCGGTGCAATCGGATGCGTTGGATCGCGTCGTAAGTAGCATCAATGATTTCTGGTTGACGAGAGCCAAATTGCCATTGACAGTAATTGGGTGAACGGCCTGGCTTCAACCAGCGCCGCTTAGAGCCGACTCGATGAATGACTCCTTTGCAAGCCTATACTCCTGCGACGATGAGCTGAATCGCTACATCGAGCCGTGAAGGTGCAATCCCCGGCACCGGATACGCCGCGACGATCTCGACATAGACCAACTGGACAGTATCGTACCGACTAGTTGGTATGGAATAAAGTACTATTTAGACTACCGAGCGGATTGCTCGCGGAAGCAAAGCCTTGCCGCTGCCGCGAGCAATTCCGGAGTGCGCGGGTCCTTACGAGCGAGCAGGCACCGTCGAGGCGGTCCGGGAGGCGCGTGAATCGGCTCCATCCAAGCACGTGATCATGTCGACGCTCACCTTGAGGACCTCGGTCGTGTGCGCGCCTTCGGCGGTATCAAAGTACTGACGGTCGACCGTCATGGCGCGGCGCTCGCTCGGTGACACAGTATAGCTGACGCGCTTGATCTCTGAGCGTGTCGTGCCGTCCTCGGTCTTCCAGTCGACCCGGTAGCGGATCACACCGTTGCAACCGCTTGAGGCGCATCTCTCCGCATTGATACCGAACGCTATGCGGAATTCGTCCTTATTCAGGCGCATGACGATAGGGTCTTGGGTCAGTGAGACCGACCGCTCGGAGGCTGGGGCGGCAGCGGCGATGCCGAACGTGGGCACTGCGGCGACGCCCGCCGTGACCATGAGGGTCTTGATCAAATGCTTAGTCATTGTATCAGCTCCATTTCGAGTGGGGGACTCGAGGCTGGAACGATAGTCACGCGCTAGCGCGGCGACAAACGATCATTAATTGACTGAGGCCAAACTCTGCTCATGCGCGGCCGTAGATTGTCGGCGGCCGGCGACAGCGCTCTGCGACGCAGTTCTTCTCCCTCCTTATCTTCTCTTTGAGCCGGCGGCTTCGAAGGCAAGACGCAGCGGAGTGGGTAGTTTTGAAATCAAGCTCACAAGCGCCTTGTAACGCCATCCGGGGATAATGAATAGTTTGCCTGAGGCAAGAGCCTTCAGCGACTCGTGTACCACATATTCCGCGCGCAACCATAGAGAAGACGGCGCCAATTTCTTGCGGTCGACTTTCATCATGTCGTGGAATTCCGAATAGGTGAAGCCAGGACATAGGGCCTGAACCTTCACCGACGACTGGACACTTTTCAACTCAAGGTAGAGTCCTTCGGTAAACGCAGTCATCCAGCATTTGGTGGCCCCATAGCTCACACTGCCGGTTCTTCGCACGAACGCTGCGACGGAAGCCACGTTGATGATGCCGCCGGAATCTCTCGCCACCATATTCTGCAGTGCTGCATGGCTTAGCCGCAGTGTTGCCGTGACGTGCAACCGATGCATCTGCTCCTGAACTTCAAGACTGGTTTCCCAGAACAGTCCCCTTGCTCCGAAACCAGCGTCATTGACCAGGAGGGCCAGGTTTTGCTCGGAAGCGATGCGCTCCGCGACAGCGGCCAAATCTTTCTCATTGGTGAGGTCGGCCGCCAGTACGGTCACGACTGAGCCGTATTGGGCGATCAGTTCAGCCGCCAGAGTTTCTAGCCGGTCCTTGCGACGCGCAACCAGCAGTAGATCGTATTGCGCAGCAAGTTTTCGCGCGAACACCGTGCCGATGCCGCTTGAGGCTCCCGTGATGACGGCGACGGATCTGGGCAACGCCCACTCTCCTTAAGATCCGGATTCCGGCACGAGCTCGGCAAGCTCATCAGGCCGTCGCCCCGCGGCCCGCAGTGCCGAATTCACCCCCGCACGATCAGCGAGCGAGCGATTTTGGCTGCCCTTGAATTTGCCAACGACGCTCGAGACCTCAATCTCGAAACCGACGATGGCACGCAGCATTCCATCTATGTAGCCCGCGGGCGCATCGCTCACATGCCAGCGATTCACGCGCCCCTGCTCGTGCACGTCGGTCAGCGAGCCGACAAAGTCTCGCAGCCATGCCGCATCGTCGATGAACCGAATGCTTCCCTTGATGTGCACGGTGGCATAGTTCCAGGTCGGCACCGCCTTACCGTGCTCCTGCTTGCTCGGATACCAGCTCGGCGAGATGTAGTCGTCGGCGCCGATGAAGATCGCAAGCACCGCAGCGTCACTATGGAGCTCGCGCCAAAGCGAATTCGCTCGCGCGATATGCCCGCGCAGAATCCCCCTTCCGCCCGCTCGAAGCTGCGCCTGCAATGGGATATGATTGGCCGTGAGGCCCTCGGCAGTCATCGCGACCAGAGTCGCCAAAGGATGGCGTTCGACCAATGCCTGTAGCACATCGATTCGCGTCTCGCGAAAATGCTCCGGAACGTACACGCTCGATCCCTCCAGAATGCTTGAGAATGCGCTGCGCGACACTGCCGCGCAAGAGTTGCCGGGACGCCGACGCCAAATTCGTCACGCAGAGGCTCACGAGCCGGGGCGTATTCGATGTCAATCCCGCACTCGGCGGCGACGATCTGAACGTCGCCCGATATTTCAACGATTCATTGGATGATGTGTTCCGTCAAAGTTCGATTACGGCCACCGGCCGGTTCGGCGGTTTCGAGTTCACCTACGCGGGCTCCTACTTTGATCGCAACATCACGTACACGCATGATTATTCGATGTACTCCGACTATTCGAGCTTCATCGCTCCCTACTACACGTGCCAGAACAATGGGGCGGGCGTGCTTTCGGCCTGCGGGGATCCGCGCGAGGAGTTCATCGGCACCAACTACATCCGCCGTTGGGACAACGAGATGCGGGTGCAGACCCCACTCAACTATCCGGTGCACGCGATCGTCGGCGTGTTCAACGAAACGATCGAGCACCGCTATACCGAGAATTACGATATCCCGGGCCTGAATGCGCAGAGTATTCTCGATTCCAATCCTTACACGTACCTGCTGTTTGATGGCAATCGGCTGGATCGGCAGACCGCAGCCTTCAGCGAGGTGACCTGGGATGTGACCTAAAAGCTCTCGCTGCTCGGCGGGGTTCGCTGGTTCGATGAGACCAATACCATCAATGGCCTGTTTCAGGCCAAACCCGGCGGCTCACTGTTCCAGCTGACCCCGCACGTGACGGCGACCGAGGTCGGTGCCATCAAGAAATTCAACGCCTCGTACAAGATCCAGCCTGGCGTGATGGTCTACGGCACGTATTCGGCAGGCTATCGGCCCAACCTATCAGTCCGACTTAGTGCGCAACTACGAAATTGGAATCAAGTCGCAGTGGCTCGATAATCGGCTGCGCTTTAATGCAACCGCGTACCATATGAAATGGAGTGACATCCAGTTCACAACCTTGGTGCCGAATGTCGTATTTTTCGTCAGCGGCAACGCGGGCTCCGCGGTGGACAACGGCGGCGAGTTCGATCTGAGCTTCCGTCCGACCGAGCACTGGACCTTGAGTCTGAACGGCGCCTACATCGATGCTCATCTGACGCAGTCCTTCTGTGTGGGCGGACCCTGCGGCACTGCGGGCGTCTTTTGGCACGCACCGTCGGGAACCGAGCTCGCCTTCGCGCCGAAGGAGAAGGGCTCCTTCATCGCCCGCTACGAGTTCCCGTGGTCCTCGACAGTTCAGGGGCACGCACAAGTCAGCACATCGTTCACAGGCAGTTCCTGGAGCACGATGTTCCTGGAAACCCGCGGCCCACAACCGAGCTATTCCCTCACGAACGCCAGGCTTGGCGCGACCTGGGGTCACTGGGCATTGGATCTATACTGCGAAAACGCCTTCGACAAGTGTGCGGTGCTGTTCATCAACCGCGCCGACTATGACTTTTATCAGGGTGATCAATTTGGTCGCGAAACGATCGCCAGACCCCGCACCGTCGGCATCACACTGAGCTATCGCAAGTGATCTGTGGAGCTGCAGGCGGCCCATGAACAAATCGTCCACCTGCTCAAGGCCGGGCAGGCGCACCGGGCAGAGGAGCAGGCGCGGCTCATCCTGAAGGGACGGCCGCAGGAGCCGGACACCGTATTCCTGCTGGCCAAGGCGCGCCATCTACGCGGCGCGTCGGCGGAAGCCGTCGAACTGCTCGACAGCTTGATTGCCAGACGCCGCGACTGGCTTTCGGTACATCAGGAAAAGGCCCTCGTTCTGCGGGCATGTGGCGCTCTGGCCGGTGCGGTCGCATCGCTTCGTGAAGTCGTGCGCTTGGACCCAAGGCGCGCCTCCGCCTGGGGCCTGATCGCCGACATGCTCACGACTCTCGGCGAGCAGACGGCGGCCGATGAGGCGATGCGCGAATATCTGAAGGCCGCTGCGCGGCCCGAAGTCCTCATCAAAGCTGCCGAGCTCGTGGCGCAGGGTAAGCTCGCGGAATCGGAACCTCTCTGCCGCGACTATCTGCGGCATTCCCCGGATGATGTCGATGCGCTGCGGTTGTTGGCCGAAATCGCCACGCGGCTCGGAGTCTTTGAGGACGCCGAGGAGCTCTTTGCGCGCTGCATCGCTGTCAATTCGAGCTTCCATTTCGCGCGCGCCGGCTACGCGCACGTGCTCATGAAACAGGGTAAGTTCCAACAGTCTCTCGCGCAAATCGATCAGCTGCTGGCGGCCGACCCGGACAACAGCGCCTATCGCATTCTGCTCGCCTCGGTGCTGATACGCGTCGGCCGTCATGAGGAGGCCATCGAGAACTACCAGCGCGTCGTGGCGAAGGCGGGCCATACGGCCCTCGACCTGGCGAGTCTCGGCCACGCCCTCAAGACCATCGGCCGCACCCCCGAGGCCATCGGCGCCTATCGCCGCGCGGCCGCGCTCGATCCGCTCTTTGGCGATGCGTACTGGAGCCTCGCCAATCTCAAGACATTTGCATTTACAGACCGGGAGGTCGAAGCGATGAGTGCTGCGGCGACCTCGGACCGCTGCAGTGCGCGCGAGTACCCGGCACTTTGCTTTGCCTGAGGTAAGGCCTTTGAAGATCGGGGCCAGTACGGGCGGGCGTTCGCCCACTACGAAAGCGGTAACGCCCGGCGTCGCTCGGAGCTGCGCTACAGTGCTGAGGACAACCATGCGGGCACCGAAGAGTTGATTCAGACCTGCACGGCGGAACTGTTTGAGCGCAATGCCGGACGCGGCTGCGTGGACCCCGCGCCGATCTTTATCGTCGGTCTACCGCGCTCCGGTTCGACCCTGGTGGAACAGATTCTAGCCAGCCATTCCCAGGTCGATGGTACCGCAGGGCTTCCTGACATCATTGAAATCGCCAGACGCCTCAGCGGTAAGCGGAAACCGAAGGACCCATCGCGCTATCCGGCGATTTTGCACGAGCTCAGCGCGGCGCAAATGCAGGAGCTCGGTGAGGAGTACATCGCTCGTACGCGCATCCAGCGTCGAAGCGCGCCCTTCTTTATCGACAAGATGCCGAACAATTTTCCCCACATCGGATTGATTCATCTGATCCTTCCGAATGCCAAGATCATTGACACGCGCCGTCATCCGATGGCGTGCTGCTTCAGCGCGTTCAAGCAGCTGTTCGCCACCGGTCAGAACTTCAGCTACGGCCTGACGGATCTGGGTCGCTATTACGCCGACTACGCGGACTTGATGTCACATTGGGACCACGTGCTGCCGGGCGCCGTGCTACGCGTCTACTACGAAGAGACGGTCCGCGATACCGAAGCTGCCGTGCGGCGCCTGCTCGAGTACTGTCAGCTACCGTTCGAGCATCGCTGCCTGCGTTTCTACGAGACCGAGCGCGCCGTGCGCAAGGCCAGCTCCGAGCAGGTGCGACGACCGATCTATCGCGACGCCATCGAGCATTGGCACCACTTTGAGCCGCATCTCGCCCCGCTGAAGGAGGCACTCGGTACAGCGCTGACGGACTACCCATATAGATGAGTACCCGCCGGCCCGATTCTCACGTCGCCTTTGCTACAGCCTGGACCATGGCTACGGGGGATGCACTGTCAGTCCAGATATCGCGCGCGAAACGCTTGAGGCCAAGGGCCTCTTCCCACCGATCGGAGAGCTCATCGCCGTTGGCATCGGTGATGGCATAGTTCGGCGGTCCGAGTTCGCAGAGAAACACGAGATCCCCGTCCTGCGGCCGACCCCGCCAGAGGGTAAAGCCTTCCTTCCACCACCGCAGAAACGTCTCAAGCCAGGGACCGTGCTGCGGGAAAGCGATCTGTACCTGCACTTGATTGCGCGTTGCGATGCGGCCCTGAAAGGAATCGGATCGCGCCAGAATGCGCGAGACGTAGTGCTGCATCGGCCCTGGGATCGGCTGCATCATCTCGCGATCGACGACGTAATGCGATAAGTCGGCGCTCATCCGCATCTCCGGAATCGCATCGAGCAGCTGCAACGTCGAGAACAGATCGTTGGTGATGCAGTTGCGATGTGTCTCGAACTGGATCGGCATCGCCTCTTCGGCCGCAACCCGCAGCCACTCGCGCACTACCGGGATCATGTCCGCAACCGCCAAGGGCATCACCTGCCCGACCACGATGACGAATGGCGCGCCGATGTCCTTGGCGAGGTGCAGGGCCGGGCGCAGCGCTTCGATCGAGGTCGGAAAGGCAGTCAGCAGAGCCTTGAGGCCGGTGCGCGCATATTCGCGCATGCAGCCGCGCGCTGCAGGCAGATCGAGTGCCCCGAGATCGATGGCCATGCCGTCATAGCCGGCATCCTTGACTCGGTCAAAGCGCTCAGGGATAGGCAACTCGGGCACGCCGGCGCGGCGCATCTCGGTCGCCCAGAGCGATTGGTAGATGCGCAAGTCGGGCACGACCCGTCACACCTTCGCCGAGGGACGAACCCGCGGTGCGAGCCGCGCAAAGTCAGCATCGTCGCTGATCCACATCGCGTCGTCGGGATAATCCGCTTCCGTGCGTCCGTTCCAGAACGCGCGGAACACCGCCAATTGGAAGCCGAGATAGGACATCGTGGGTGGCGTGCTGTTCTTTTTGAGGAAGATTTCCTGATGCAGCGCTGGCAGGCGGTAGCAGGGCACGCCCGGGAAGGCGTGATGGGCGGTGTGGTACTGCATGTTCCAGCCCATCCAGCGCATCAGCGCGTTGGTGCGGGTCGATCGTGTGTTCTGAGTGATAGTGTCGATATGCGGCAGGCCGAGATGCTCGATCGTGTTTTGCAGCTGGTGGACGGGCTTCATCGCCACCATGGGCAAGAGCCAGATCTCAAGCGCGAGCCAGCTCCGGGTCGCGACCGACAGTGCGGCGATGAGTCCGTAACCGGCCAGATGCCAGCGCGCCTCGCGGACCAAACCTGCCTTGCGGCCTTCCGGTATGTAGGGCTCAGTAACGATGCCGAGCGAAAACCGCAGAATGCGGCGCACGCGCGTGTACCAGTAAGTCGGGCCGAGCATCCACAACAGGTAGGAAGCGAGGGTATAGCGATCGCGCGCGAGTTCGCCGTCACGCTCCCAATTCTGGGTGAAGCGATGATGGGCGAAGTGCTGCACCTGGTCGAAATCGCGCGGATAGAACAGGAGGAAACCGAATCCGCGGCCGAAGAGCTCGTTGAGCCCTTTGGTGCGGAACACAGTCCAGTGGCTGAGCTCGTGCTGGCCGGCATAGAGGAAGTTGATCAGCGTGCCGTGCACGATGAAGGCCGGTATTGCCCAAAACGTGCCCCAGGTGAGCAGGAGCGCCGCGGCCGACAGTACCAGGGCGCCAAGATGGCTACCGAGCTGAACAAAGCCGTGCAGATCGGACTCGACGGAGAGCTCTTTGAGCTTGGCGGGGGCGATCATGTCGCGGCGGCCGAATATCTCATCCACGGCAAAACCTCCTGTCCAAATCCACCGCAGTCGGATGGCTACGCATCCGCTCGCCGCTCTAGACGAATATTAGCTCACGAACAGATCGGGACGCAGAAATTGCTAAGCTTCGCTCGTGCACACCACCCGCTTTGCCCCCAGTCCGACCGGGCTCTTGCATCTCGGCCATGCCTTCGCCGCGATCACCGCCTACCAAGCCGCGGACGGCGGAACATTCCTGCTGCGGATTGAAGACCTCGACCGTGGCCGCGCACGAGCCGAATACGAGGCCGCCATCGAGGAAGATGTCGCCTGGCTCGGCCTGTCCTGGGAGCAGCCCGTGCTGCACCAATCCGCTCGATTCGAGGTTTACCGCAGCGCCCTTGCAGTGCTGGCAGACCAGGGACTCCTGTATCCGTGCTTCTGCACGCGCAAAGAAATTGCGGCAGAAGTCACCCGTGCAGCCGAAGCACCGCACCGGTCCGATTATGGTCTTTACCCGGGTACCTGTCGCAACTTCTCTGCAGCCGACCGAGAACGGTATGTGGCTCGCGGCCAACCCTATGTGATTCGTCTCGATACCACAAAGGCTGCTGCACAGGCGGGTCCGCTCAGCTTCATGGAGTTGGGCGAAGGGCCCAACGCAGAGCAGGGCATCATCTGCGTCAATCCCACGCTGCTCGGTGACATCGTGCTCGCGCGCAAGGACATCCCGGTGGCCTATCATCTGGCCGTTGTAGTCGATGACGCGTTTCAGGGAATCACCCTTGTCACGCGTGGCAATGATCTGTTTGCCGCCACACATGTGCAGCGGCTGCTGCAGGCGCTGCTGAAATTGCCCGCGCCGCTGTATGCGCACCATCGCCTGATTCTCGATGCACAAGGCAAGAAGTTTTCCAAGCGCGATCAGGCTGTCACGTTGCGAAGTCTTCGCGAGCAAGGCGTCAACAGCAGTGAAATACGCCGAAGACTGGAGTGCGTAGGACTTTAGGCCAATATCGGGTGTCCCGGTCCTACTCGATTGTCCTCGGCCAGAGCGTGCGGGCGCGACCGCCTCGAGCCCGCGCGTGGTGTGTCGATGATTCGGTTGCGGACGCTATAGCGGCGTGGCGCGTCCGCGCCGGCCCATGAGTAACGAGACCACGAACAGAATCAAGAACACGAAGAAGAGCACCTTCGCGATGCCGACTGCCGCGCCCGCGATGCCAAAGAAACCCAGCGCACCGGCGATCAGCGCAATGACCAGAAACACAACAGCGTAGTAGAGCATGACGATCTCCTGCGTACCGTTCGGGTACTATTTTTATCGATTGATTGTCAATGATAGTACAAAGTTCGAGTGCACTTATACAAAGCGGCGCGGCCCTAGGGGCGCCGTAAGAGGCTCATAACCTTGTCAGCGTTATCCGATTCGCTGCGCCGCCCAAGAGTATGGTGCGCGGCACCAGACAAATCCTCGGGAAGTCAGGAGGCTCCTACGACTCAAGCTCAGAGTTTGCGCATGGACGGATCCTCGCGGGACGTTATAGTGGAAGCGAGATTTGTAACCAAGGAAATGCCATGAACAAGGATCAAGTCCAAGGTCGCGTTGAGGAGGCGAAAGGTTCCATCAAACAAGCGACCGGTCACGTGACCGGAAAGCCCGATCTTGAAGATCGCGGCACCATGGAAAAGGCCGCCGGTAAGGTCCAGAAGACTTACGGTGACGTCAAGGAACAGGTTAAGGATGCGGCCAAGAAGCCGCAGTAATTAACTTGACGCGGTCGGCGAGACACGAGCGAGCGCGCTCATGTCTCGTGCCGGCTCGCGGCCCACCGCAATCACTGCGGCGGATTGTATTTTTCGATGAAACTCACGGCGGCCTTCAGCATGGCCGTACGCGTAACTTCCCGGGATAGAAAATGATCCTCTTTCTCGAGTTCGACAAACTGGTATGGCTTACCGGCTGCCTTTAGTGCGGCAGCCATTTGCATCCTTTCCATGGATCAATAGAATGGGCGCATCCGCCGTGGCAGCAGGATGAGTGGGTGATATATCGCGCAACGCGTCCTGGCCCCACGGCGTCGGCCCCGGTCACCTTACGCCAATACCGATAGCTTTCACTCTTCAAACCGTAACGTTCACTCTCCCAATCATCGAAGCTCGACATATTGGCGGGCTCCGAAACCGAAACGGCGCAGCGATACAAGCCTTGCTGCAAGGTCACGCCGGCCAACGCCGCGTAGCCACCGTAACTGCCTCCGTCGCATTACTCGGGGGGATGGCCTACCGTCTCACAAGGGAACTGAATAAAAGCGGTACCCACTGAATTGATGTTATCGCATCAGTGCACGAGAAATCACGAGCTCAAATCTGCGCGTACCCGCCCTGGCGCGTTCCGCCGCGAGGCGCGTCGCCCCCGTCGTGTCGGCGCGTTTGTGGTGATAGCATTCAGCTGTTTCCGCGCTCTATCGTTACAGAAGAGGATAGCACCCATGAGCCATCACTTTTGGAAGCCGTTTGCTCTGGCCGTCGTGGCGCTTGCGCTGACCGCTGTAGGCCCAGCGCCTCTCCACGCGCAAGACCGACCCGACGAGCATCACGATCAGATGCCTGCCGAGCATCACGACGCCGAGCACCACGACGATCAACGCGCGGCGCGCCCCGACTACGGGCGCCCCGACCCTGCCGTCCAGTACCGGCACGATCATCCGAATGCCTCGGCCCGCTGCCATGACGGCTTCTTCACCACGACTAGGGATCGCGGCCGCGCCTGCACGAAGCACGGCGGAATCGACATTTGGCTGGTGCTCTGAGGCGATACGTCGGCACGTCTATAACATTCCTACTAAAGCAGATACGCCGGTGTCATGGCGCCCCGACACCAAAGAGCGCCGTCGACACCTGTGCCCTCTTCGGACGATCGTATAGCCTTCGATCGCGTTCTATCGCGGGCTCTTCGCGTCAGTTTTCGACGTCCCGACCAGTGCCTGTCCATTCGGACTGCCGAGTCCCGTGCACGCATCCCAGCCTTTGGAAGCCTTGAAGTCACCGTTACTGCCCTGCGTAATGTCTCGCAGCGCCTGCGGGTTCTTGTAGAGCTGCGGATTCAAGTACCCGGTTGGGGTCCCAGTGGTTTGATTGATACGTGCGATCAGTCCAGCCCATAGGGGCGCGACGGCACTCGTACCGCCGATGACCGTATTGGTGCCGTCGATCCGCACGTCGTATCCCGTGTCTGGATCGGCATCGCCGGCCACATCGGGTACACCGCGTTTTGTCAGCGCGATGGACTTGCCGTTACTATGCTTTGCCGCTATGCCAGACTGCCAGCTGGGTCTTGGGAAAAAGCTGCTGATCCCGCCGCCACTCGCGCCACCGTTGGCGCCATCATTCCATACGACTTCGCTGGTGATCGCCTTCTTGTTGGCCTGCAAGCTCGTGCCGCCGCAACCGAGGGCGTATGGGCTTGAAGCCGGAAAATCCACGTGATCGCTGCCATCGCTGAGACCGTCGGCGGAGCCGCTGTCGCCCGAGGCGACACACACGGTAATGTCCATTGTCGCCGCGGCCTGAAAGGCATCGTCCATCGCCGTCATCGCTTGCGCAGTCCAAGTCGACTCAGGGCCGCCCCAGCTGATTGAAATGACGGACGGCTTGTTGGTCGTGTCATGAATGGCGGTCGTCACGGCGTCGAGAAAACCGGCATCCGTGTTGGGAGTGAAGTACACGACAATGTTCGCCGCGGGCGCGATCGACCCCACCACCTCAATGTCGAGCATGACTTCGCCGTCTGGCCCATTCGCAGCGCCCGTTGGGGAATTTGTGCCATGGTCCACCGATACCGCCGAGACCTTGGGCGAACCGACCTTAAGTCCCGTGAAGTACGTTTTTAGGTCGGCAGGACGAAATCCGCCGCCCATTTCGATGATGGCGACGCACTGCCCTTCACCGGTGCCGCTTGGGAAGCCGTACAAAGACGCTACCTGTGTTGGCGTGTACGACACCGGGGCGGTCGCACCGGCACGTTTTTTCGCACGACTATCGGTCCGCCGCGTTCTGAAATGCGGCTTGGCCTGTGGTCGATTATCAAGACCCAGTACGGCCTCGATCACACCGTCCAACTCCGCTGGCAGCTGGATGGCGCCGGTTCGGCCGCGATAGGTGCCGCCGGGGTGCGTAAATTGTTGCAATTGAACCGAGAACGCGGTGCCGAATTGCTCGACCGTGCCGGAAAGAACAACGGTGCGACGTGCCGCGTTCTCCTGAACCACGGCAAGGCCATTTGCCGTGGCAAACGCGCGTACCGCTGCCAGATCGGGCGCAGTGGCGCCGTGCTGCGTGGCAAACTCCTCCCGGCTTAAGTGTCCGGCTGAACGATCGCCGGTCCCAAGTGCGGCCACCCGCGATTGCAATGCCTGGCGAGCGCGCCGCCGGACGATAATGCTGACTTCCAGCCGCTCAGTCGGATCGGCCGGCGCGAGCACATGCGCACCTGACACGGCAGTGCGTTCACTTCCCTTTAGAGTAACTTTAGCCATGGCTTTGTCTCTCGCGATGGTTGAAGCGATGGTGAGCCTGCCGGCGACGATGCGTGCAAAGGATACGCGTGGGCGAGTCGTCCATCCAATCGGTGATCAATCGGTATGAGCCATGAATCGTCCGAAAGCATCTACCGCATCCATCAATTTGCACGACGCTCAATAGCGCATTGGCTTGCTGGGGAATCGTCGCGGGCATGTGAATTTCGCGATATCCTTGGAGCGCCCGGACCGACTGACAATTCCTAGGGAGGTCGCGGGGCTTGGCCGGCGCGTGGGTTAGGATGCGTGCACCGGCATCGATAGCGTAAAGGCCGCGCCCTAAAGCATGGCTTGCAGACATCCGGCGTTCATTCAATTGGAGGAAGTGTAACGATGGCTACGCGTAAAAAGGCCAAGAGAGCGTCACAGCCGCGGGACGACGGTCCAGGACCGCACCAAGCGCAAATTAAGAAGAAGGCAAAGTCAAAATCGGCCAAGAAGGCCAAGTAGATCTACCGTGGCGGCCGCGCGCGGTGGCGTGCGGCGCCGCCCGGTTGGTTTAGTGTCCCGGATTCAGCTCGGAGCGCATCCGGCGGTTGGCGGCCTCCACGCGTGCGGTAACGGCGCGGAAGTCACTGCGCGGCGACAGCGCGGTGAGGTACGGTTCGCGCTCGGCCCACCACCCATACCGCCATCCCAGTTCAGCGGCTCGGTCCAGAGCTCGCATGGCCCCCGCCGTATCCCCGCGCAGCGCCAAAACCTCGGCCTTAAGCGCGTAAATCCCGTTCCGTTCCTCGCCCGCGGCGATGAGTCGATCCAGCTGCTCTTCGATTTCCCGCAGGTGCCGCGCGGCAGCAACTGACTCTCCGCTTTGAAGTTCGGTGACGGCTAGAATCAACTCGTCCGACTGGCCCCAGCGTGCAAACCAGGGACTATTTAGCCTGCTCGCGTCGAAATCCGGAGCCTGCATCGCGCGCCCCATCAACTGGCGAGCCACAGGGGCTTCGCCCAGGAGCAGATGGAAGTAGGCTGCCTGGATCAGAGTTCGGGCGTGATCCGACTCATCGAGTTTGGTGGCGGTCAGATGTGCCCGCAGTACTACGGTACCCCCTTCGTAGAAGGCGACCCGGGCCAGCCCGACATTGACCGCCTCATCGTTGTGGGTCGCAACACGGGCCTGTTCGTACAGCTCCCGCGCCTCAGGGGCCATACCCAATGTCAGCAGGAAATCGGCGCGCCGCTCGTATAAATCGATGTCGTGGGGGTCGACCTTCAGCGCCGATGCGGTCCACTTCAATGCCTCAACCAGATCACCCTGCGTCCAGGCCAACCAATCGGAAACCACGAAGGCCCAATCGCCCGGCCCTTGTAGAGCGCGTGCACGCTCGCAGGCAGCACCGGCCTGCGCGTAGCGCGCCAGGTCCTGCAGCGCGAGACATTGGCGCGCATGCAGTATGTAATCGAGCGGATCCAGGGCCAGCGCGCGCATGAGATTCTGCAACGCGACGCGGGGTTGGCCTTGAACGGTATAGAGCCGGCCCAGCTCCGCGAATGCCACGCTGTCGTTGGAGTTCAAGGCGACCGCGCGATTCAGATCGCTCAAGGCCTCATTGGTGCGCGCCTGCTCTTCGCGCAGCGCCGCGCGGACCGCATACAACTCAGAGAGTTCGGGGTTGAGCTGCAGGGCGTGTGCAAGCAGCGGCTCAGCTGTAGCGGTTACGTCGGTCACCGAGCGACCATTCAGATGGCGTTGATTGACGGTGGCATAAGCCAGGCCCACATAGGCGAGCGCGAACTGCGGATCCGCCGCCAGGGACTGCTGGTACAGCTCAATCGCGTGTGCGTTCGAGTCGCGTGTGCGATCCTGCTGATCATGGCGTGCAAGCAAGTAGAGCCTATAGGCCTCGGAACTCACACTACGCCTCTCGGCAAAACGTTGCGCCGTGTCCTGGGTCAGGCGTATTTCCAGGCTATCGGCCACTGAGCGCGCAATATCTTCCTGAATCCTGATCGCGTCCTCGATCGGGCGGTCGTACTCGGATGACCACATGTGGTAGCCATTGCGCGCATCGATCAGCTGCACGGTCACGCGCATGTGATCGCCGGAGCGGCGCATGGAGCCTTCCAGCACGTGATTGGCGTTGAGCGCCTTGCCAATATCGCGCACATCTTCGTTCAGGCCGCGGAAGCTGAAGGCTGAGGTGCGCGCTACGACCCGCAGCGTCGGAATTTGCGCCAGCCAGTTCGAGAGTTCCTCGGTCAGGCCGTCGCAAAAGGGCTGGTCGCTCTTTTCAACGCTCATATCGACAAAGGGCAGCACCACGATCGAGGCGCCATGGTCCGCGGGCGGCAGCCACCGTTGCAGCGGCACCCAGGCAATCCAAATCAGCGCGATCAGGGCGCTGCTGCTCAGGGCACCGATCCAGACCCAGCGGCTACGGCTGGTTCGGCTCCGAGGCGGTTCGGGCGTGGACGGGGCAAGGGGCGCCGCCGCTTCGATAGGCCGAACCGGCGCGATGAGCCGATAGCCTTTGCGGGGGACTGTAGCGATGTAGCTCGGCTCGGGGTCGGTATCGCCCAGGAGCCGCCGCAGTTGGGAGATCGCCTGATAGACCGAGGCCGGCCCAACCACCACGCCGGCCCAGACTTCCGCCAGCAAGCGGTCCTGGCTGACTACGGCCCCAGCGGAGTCGGCCAGACAGGCCAGGAGCCGCATCATACGAGGCTCGAGCTTCTGCGTTTGGCCACCACGCGAGATCGTATCCAGTGTCGGATCGACCAGCCATGCTCCGAGCTGGAACGGGTCTTGTAATTTTGCCGACATGGAGGTTCCTGCGCCGCCCAATTCCCAGACGGCAACCCATTTATAACCGATTGATCTCCAATAGATTAGAAAAGCTTCAGCAAAGGTTCCGAAGCCCTTGAGTACTCCGCGCGCGTAACCGGATACACGGAGGTACAACAATTAGCCAGGGAAGACGCCAATGGATGAATCAACTCACGGGTCAACCCCGATCGCCATCAATGCGCTGGGCCGCTTCGAAATCCTCGTGCGCGGGGAGCCCCTGCGATTCGTATTCAAAGCCCCGCGTAAGCCGCTCGACCTGCTAAAGGGGCTACTGACCTCGGGCGGGAGCAGCGTCGCGCAGCATATCCTGTGCGAGGCACTTTGGCCGGACCTGGATTCCTGGTCTGCCAGCCGCGCATTGAACACGGCGGTGTTTCGACTGCGAGGACTCCTCGGCAACAAGTCCGCCGTGCGGGTGGACTGCGGGCAGCTCCAACTGGAGCCCAAGTACTGCCGGGTCGATGCCTGGGAATTTGAGAGCGAGTTAGCCAGCGCCACCGATCCAGACGCCTTGCTGCATGCGTTGCTGCGATACCGCGGGCCTTTCCTGGGCGACTGTGAGCATCCGCTGGCTTTGGACAGCCGCCGGCGGCTGCAGCGAAAGTACCTGCGCGGCTTGTTGCTGCTGGGGCAGAGCTACGAGCGCTGCGGGAACTTTGGCTCGGCGGTCGATCTTTACAACCGTGGCCTCGATGTCGAAGGCACATCGGAGGAGCTTCACAGTGCACTCATTTCGTGCCTGGAACGCGCGGGTCAGGCCGCAGCGGCCGCCGCTGCCTATCAGCGCTGCTCGGCGGTATTCAAGAGCCGTTTGACAGCGCCACCGACAAGCTCAAGTTGGACCATGGAGCTGGCTCGGCTGTTTCGCACAGGTCGATGAGTGGAGCGACGCAGTAATAGCGGTAAAAAGACGCCATGCGTAATGAATCGGTGATCACGTACCGCATATTCTCTGGGAACTACGCTGTCGCGTCCTTGAAGAGACGCCGTTCATGAATCGATTGATCAGCAGATTCAAGCGCCTATGCTGTGACTCTACTCATCGGGCGCGGCGGTCCCCTCTCGTGCAGCCGCTGCCATGGGGCGATCCGTGAGAGCCTGGCAGGACGACCAACTGCAAGTCCTCTTGAGCGAGAAGGACGAGCACCATGTGTTCGAAAAACTGGTCGATCTTGCACGTCAGCTCGGCTTCGATCATTGTGCCTACGGTATGCGTTCCCCGCTGCCGCTATCGCGCCAGCGCATCGTCATGTTCAACAACTACCCCGCAGGTTGGCAGGCACGGTACGCGCACCAGAATTACCTGGCGATCGACCCTACTGTGCAGCACGCTCTGAAATCCCCGCTACCGATCCTCTGGAGCGACGAGTTCTTCGCCGGTGCGCGCGATTTCTGGGAGGAGGCGCGCGGACACGGCCTGCGCTACGGCTGGGCGCAGCCGTGCCGCGATGTCAGCGGCACCCTGGGCATGTTCACGGTCGCCCGCTCGAATGAAGTGCTCAGCGATGGGGAAATGCAGGAGAAGAACTTTCGCCTGGCATGGTTGACGCAGATCGCGCACCTCGCGATGACGCGCGTGCTGATCAAAAAACTCGTGCCCGAGGCCAACGTTCGGCTCTCCTGCCAGGAGACGACCGTCATCCGCTGGACTGCAGAAGGCAAGACCACCGCCGAGATTTCCGTGATCATGGGTCTCTCGGTGCGTACCGTGACGTTTCATATCGGCAACGTGGTCAAGAAGCTCAATGCCAGCAACAAGACCGCCGCAGCCGTGCGCGCGGCAGTGCTGGGACTGCTGTAACACTAGGCCTCGGCGCCGCTGAACCCTATTCCAAATTGTCACCTGCAGGCTTCCCGATCGGCGACAGTCCAGTGGACGCGTGCGTGCTTTCGGTGACGGTACCGAGTTTGAGTCGGAGCGCCTGCGATCGGATCGCCGGATCGGCGTCGCTATGCACCGCGTCATCTATCAGATGAGTCATCGTGCCGGCAAAATGCGCGGCGTAGTAGCGGGTCAGCAGACGAGACTCTTGTTCGCGCGGAGTCAGCGGCGTTTCGGGTGATTTGATCGAAATCAGCGAGCAACCGGCCAATGGTGATAGTGCCAGTAGCCGGGGGGGCGGCGCAGCGTCGCGAGGACGCGATGACCGGTCAACCTGAAGTCCTGTGGCCTTTCACTCTAGGGTCAGGTCGTTCGGCCAACGCTTTCCATTCATCGTACACCGAGACCCACATGCCGTGATCTTCCCTGAGGCGGGAAGTTTACGCGCACGCATGTGGTATGCCGCCGATCTCTGTCGCTTCACCGAAGGGCGCGGAGGCGATCTATGCCAGTGCGCCGATTGCGTTCCTGAGCCGGGCACCTACAAGGCGAAGCATTTGCAAACGGCAGAAGTTCGAAAGCGTGCGCCTTTTTCTTGAGATCGAGTGTTATTACAATAGTAATAACAGAGAAGTTTAGGCAATCCTTGGCCTCAAAGTCGGAAAGTTTGATTCTTAACGCTTGATGCGAATCAGAAACACTCTGACAATCAATCGGTTAATTTACCTTTGGTGACAAAGCGGCCGCTGCGCTCGTGCTCGGCGCACCGCTTACGCGCCAGACCGTGTTCCCCACATCGTCGGTGACCAAGCGCGCGCCATGTGCATCCAGAATGAAAGCGGTCGGTTATGGCTGACAGAGGCTGATTCCAGAGTATCTAGAGATGCAGCCGGTCCCGCACTCGGTAGTAAGCAATGGCCGCAGGAAGGAACCAGGGGTCCCCTGAGTAGAACGGTCGCGTTTGGAACGTCAGCCCGTCAAGCGCGGTGCGCCCTTCGGGGTTCCCGAGAAGCTGCTGCGCGAGCCGGGTGCCAAAATAGGGGGCGAGAGAGACGCCGGAGCCGCAATAACCCATGCAGTAATAGATGCCATCCGCGTGCCGGCCCAAATGGGGCAACGCATCGAATGTATACGCTATGAAGCCGCCCCAACTGTGGCTGATCTTCGTTGCTGCGAGTTCGGGGAAGACCTGCGTCATCTGGCGATGCAATGGCCGAGCGCTGACTGCGGAATCGGCCTCGCTGGCCGCAACCCGGCCGCCAAAGAGGACCCGCTGCCCGTCTTCCGAGAGCCGAAAGTAGCAGACCACCTTGCGGGTATCGCTCACCACGCGGTTGTTGGGGATGAGGCGCTTGGCCAACCCCGCGGCCAAGGGCTCGGTCGCAATGATGTAACTTCCGACGGGGATGACCCGTCGATGCAGCCACGGGGTCAGACCGGTTGTGTAGCCATTGGTCGCGACGATCACCTCGCGAGCATGGGTGACACCGCGCAGTGCCCTGAGACGAAATCCGCTGCTGTCACGTTCGATTGCCGTGACCGGACAGCGCGTTATCACAGCCGCGCCGGCTTCCTGTGCCCGGTCGAGAAGACCCCGGTGAAACTTGCCGGGATGAAGCGACGCGTGTGCCGGGTAGATTAGACCGCCGTAGTACAGATCGCTCGCCACTTCGCTGCGCTGCTCGGCGCGCGGCACGACGTGCACCTCCACTTCCAGGCCCTCGGGCTGGTTCGCGGCTTGGCGCGCCAAAATATTGTAGGCGGCCGCGTTATGGGCAGCGTGAAAGCGGCCAGCCTTGAAGAAGTTGCAGTCGATTCGCTCGCGCGTGATGAAATCCTCAACCCACTCGAGCGCATTCAGCCCCTCGCGGCGGATGCGGAACGCAATGGCCTCACCATGCCGCGCCGCAAGCGTAGCGAAGCACGGCTTGATCGAGGTGCTGACCTGGCCACCGTTGCGCGTGGAGCAACCCCAGCCTGCATCCTCAGCATCGAGGAGCACCACCTGCCGACCCCCGCGAGCCAACTCGATAGCGGCCGCGAGGCCGGTGTAGCCGCTACCTACGATAGCGACATCGCACTTTGCGGGCAGTGTGATGGACGGGGAGGTCGGGCGCGGTACCGCCTCCCACCAATAGGGCTCGCTCTTATAGTCGGCAGCAAACAGGGAGCCGTTCATCGCTATCTTCCCGTAGAATTCGTGATGTGGAACGCCGAGCTGACGTGCGCCACCGGTCGGCCGAAGCCAAGTCTCACCTATATAATGAGACTCGACAATTGGCTCAACGAGGGACGCATGGATCTAGGAATTCGCGGTCGGAAGGCAATCGTTTGCGCATCGAGCCAGGGCCTCGGCAAAGCGTGCGCTCGTGCGCTCGCCGAGGCGGGCGTTTCGCTGGTCATCAATGGGCGCAACCGCCTACTACTCGATCAAACGGCCGAGGAAATCCGGCAAGCGACCAATGTGGACGTAACCCCAGTACTCGCGGACATTTCGACACAGGAAGGACAAGCGGCGCTTCTTGCCGCTTGCCCAGCACCGGACATCCTGGTCAACAACAACGGCGGGCCGCCGTTTCGGGACTTTCGCGATTTGGATCGGCAGGCTCTGCTGACTGGCGTCACGATGAACATGGTGACACCTATTGAATTGATCCAAAAGGTCATCGATGCAATGCGGGCGCGGGAATTCGGCAGAATCGTGAATATCACCTCTGTCAGCGTCAAGATGCCTTTGGCGGGGCTTGACCTGTCGAGCGGAGCCCGGGCAGGACTTACCGCTTTCGTGGCTGGCATAGCCCGCAGCGTGGCCGATAAGAATGTCACGATCAACAATATGCTGCCGGGAAGCTTTGACACCGAACGATTGCGCGGCGGCTTTCGCGCATCGGCGAAGCATACGGGCATTTCGGAATCCGTGATTGCACAACGCTCGCAGCAGATGATTCCCGCGAAGCGCTTCGGCACACCGTCGGAGTTTGGGCAGACCTGCGCTTTCCTGTGCAGTGTGCATGCCGGTTACATCACCGGCCAGAACATTCTGCTGGACGGTGGCTCGTATCCGGCCGCGTTCTAAGTCACGCGTTCAAGAACACGCGGTTGTCCAACGTGGCGTGGGCCAAAAGCGGCATCGATGATCGAAACTTCAGATCATCCGGAGAGCCGAATATTTTCCGGATCGAACGGCCTTCGACAAGAGTCACGAGTCGAACACACTCTCTGAGCCTCGGCCCAAGTGTCGGATGATTCCAATATGCCTCGGCTTCCTCTTTCGAGGAAATAGCGAATTTGACCGCGACCGAACTGTGTCCAAGACCGTGAATCTGCGGAAAGATAAACCACATCCAATGTCCTCTTTTACAGGCCTGCTCCAGCTCAGGAAGCATCTTTACACATTAGCCTTGGAGCTATGGTCGGAACCTGGGCTGAATTGTTATTGGAGGTCGTTGCGGACGTGGCGTTAAGGGATCCTGCGTTCCGTGCCAGCTTACCGCCCGGATACGTAACCAACGATGTCGCGCCGGAGGTGTTGGGTAAGACGTTGCAAGACCTGTTGGCGAGACTGCAACTTCAGGCACGACCACGGCACGTCCTCGGGATGATGGCGGACCGTTTCATAATTGGTCGTCCCGCCCTAATATCTGGGCAGTCCCGCACGCTACTCGCAGCAGCGGCTTTGACACTGGACAGTAGGGTCGGAGGTCGGCCTGGGCTGCTTTATCGGATGTCAGAGCATCGCAAGAAGATAACGCTGGTTTGCAATTCTCGACAAATAGCTTTTCCCCGGTTTACCGCTTCGTCCCTAAAGTTCGCGCTGTGCAGTCCGTCGTTCCTAGTTAGAGATCTTCCTGGCTCACTGAGCGACTCTGGGAAATAGTACTTATTAGGCGCTTAATGCGAGAGGGCCTTGTCATTACAGTGCCTGACTGACCCGAATGGACGCAGGCCGCCACAAGTCCAACTGAAAAGGACACGAAATCGTGGATCTCAAGGTGATTACACTATTCTTGCTGAGCATCGTTGTGGTCTGGACTATTTATCGTCGCGCGCGGCGCAACTTCGGGCGTCAACCGGTGAACGCCCGTCGCTTGCAGGTCCGCATCGGCGTATTTGCCGTGCTCGGCGCGCTGGTGTTGTTTGGCTCGGTGGCCGATATGGCATTGCTCGGTGCGCTAATTGGCGGCATCGCCTGCGGCGCGACGCTCGCGTATTTCGGCTTACAGCACGCGAAGTTCGAAGTGACAGCGCAGGGGCGTTTCTATACACCGCATACCTATATCGGTCTGTTCGTCACCGCATTGTTCGTCAGTCGCGTGGCTTTCCGCTTCCTGACGGTCTATCTGAACCCGTACACGGCGTCACAGTCGAACCAGAGTCCTTTCGATGCGTATCCGAAGAGTCCGCTGACCTTGGCGATTTTCGGCGTATTGATCGGCTACTACGTTCTTTTCAATATCGGCGTGCTAAGGAAAAGCCGAGACCTTGTGTTGTCGGCGACGGACGCCTCGAATTCGTAGCGGTTATTTAGCTTAGTGGCCCAGATTCGTACAAAAATGTGCGAGGATATTCCAATAATAATCAATAAGTTGTAACGTCATGGTGTCTCATAAATCGTATCCTGGCACGATTCCTTCTGCCAGAGGGCTGGCGGATGCTGCAGAGCCCAATTCGCTGCCAAGTGATGGACGGTGACGCTTGAATGCACGCGTTGCGCGCTTTCTGCGCATTGCTACAAGAGTGCTGGCGACACTGGTCGTTGGGTTTCCCGCAATCTGGGGCGCCTTCGCCCTGTGGTATCAAGTGCCAGGCGGGCACGCGCTCAAGACCCTGGGCGTAGCGTTGTGGGCGGTTTTCAGCTTTGCGATGCTCATGGCGCTGTGGCGAGGACGGACCGCTCTCGGTCTAGTGGGATTTGCAGGGGCGTTTGCTGTTTTGCTGGTCTGGTGGCACCAACTCCGACCGTCGAACGACTTCATTTGGGCGGATGATGTGGCACAGATGACGACGGGCACGGTCGACGGCAATCGCGTCACGCTGCACAACCTGCGCAATTTCGAATGGCGCAGCGACAGCGATTATACGCAGCGCTGGGAAACGCGCCGCTATGAGCTAGATCACCTCAGTTCAGTCGACATGATCATGTCGTACTGGTCCGGCCCGGCGATCGCGCACATGTTGGTCTCTTTCGGCTTCGACGGTGCCGACCACGTCGCGTTCTCTGTAGAAATCCGCCGTCAACAGGGCCAAAGCTTCTCGGAGATCGGCGGTTTTTTCAAAGAGTTCGAACTCAGCATAATCGCTGCCGACGAACGTGACGTGATCCGGGTTCGAACCAACGTGCGTGGCGAGGACGATTATCTATACCGCATCAAAATGCCGATATCGGCGATGCGCTCATTGTTCCTCGCCTACATTGACCAGGCGAACAGTCTCGTCCGTACACCTCGCTTCTACAACACAGTCACCGCAAACTGTACAACGCTGGTCTACCACATCATGAAGCGCATCGTCGGCTATCTTCCGTTGGACTACCGTCTGCTGCTATCGGGCTACCTCCCACAATACGTCTACAAAATCGGGGGCCTTGCGCCGCACTATACGTTCGAAGATCTCCGGGCACGCGGACGCATCACCGAACGAGCTAAGGGGGCTGATCGTAGCGAGAGCTTTTCGGCGGATATCCGGCGAGGCATCCCGAGCGTTGAAGCTCCGCAATAGCGGACGACGCCCGAGAAGCGCAACGCATTGAGCGGCAACTGGCAACGCGAAGCAGGGATAATATTGTGTCATGATAAGAGGTATGTCAGTAGTTTTCTAGCCAAGTGCCGCGGTGAGAGCAATATGAACGGTCTTTTCTTCAGAACAGCGCTCGTTTCGCGCAGCCTTGCGTATCTGGCCTGCATGCTGTGTGCATGTGTCCCCCGGATGGCATCGTCCCAAACGCCGTCGCCGCTGCAGGAATGGCAGTATCCGGGCGGCATTATGCTGGAAAAGCTATTCGAGCCAAATGTACCGGAATGGCGCTTCGTGCTGGGCGCAGCGGTTGTGGCAGAGCCTGCGTACGACGGCGCACGGGCGTACCACCTACAAGCCGGTCCTGTGATCGACATTCGATACCGTGACATCGCTTTCGCCTCCGTGGGAGAAGGCATCGGCGTGAACATCGTACGCGGGACAAATTACCGCGTTGGAATCGCGATCGGCTACGATCTTGGTCGCCGTGTCTCGGACGAGCAAACTCATCTGCACGGCCTGGGTGATATCCCACGGTCACCGGCCATCAAGCTGTTCGGAGCCTACGTGATCTCAAAAGAGTTGCCAATTGAATTGCGGGCGGATGTTCGCCAACTAGTTGGTGGTGGTGCTGACGGGCTGATTGGAGATCTGGAGGCTTTTATGCCGCTGCCCGGGAGCTCGGAAACTTTCGCTATGCTTGCCGGCCCGTCAATCACGTATGCCAATCGCCCATACATGCAAAACCGGTTCGGTGTGTCCACGAGCCAAGCGCTGGCCTCCGGATATGCGCGCTACAATGCTGATGGCGGTGCGAACGCCGTAGGACTGGGCTTCAGCGCTACCCGGTTCGTCACGCACAAATGGTTGATCAATGCGGATCTCGCGATGAACCGCCTGCTCGGAAGTGCCGGTGACAGTCCAATCACGCAATCGCCCTTGCAAGTCGTTTTCGAGCTATCGACCGAATTTCGATGGTAGCTGGGTGAGATCGAGAACGCTTCGCCTGTGCTAACGGCGTTCGCCACGCTTATCTCGCTCATCTGCCGGCCCGCCGAATCCGCGGAGTTCGGCCCAGACTGCTCCGAAGAGATTCCGAGTGCGCGCCTCTGTGGTGCCGGTTCGCCCCTGCGCTCGCCATGCGGCACTGCCGACCCGCAAACCGCCGATCGCAATCATCGCAAGCAACTGGGCACGCAACTGGCCGGCGTCCCCGCTCACCCGCTCGGCAAGTGCGCCGCCAAGAGTCTCCTCGAGTTCGGCGTATTTCAGGTGATCGCGCGCACTCAGCGCTGGCGTGTCGCAAATAAGCTGATCGATGGCGACGGCTCGAGGATGCGCCGCGCCGACGATTGCGGAAGTCATAGCCTCTTCGAGCACTCTGGCCAAAGGCTCAGCGCGCGGGCGCGCACGAACAGCTGCTGCCAGCGCCGTGCCGAAGTCGTCCTGCCATGCGGCGACGACGCCCTCTTTAGTCGGGAAATAGTCGAAAAAGCTGCGTTTGGAGACGTCCGCTGATGCGGCGATATCGTCGACCGTAGTGGCGTCGAATCCTCGCTTGAGAAACAACTCCATAGCCACCTCAGCGATCCGCGCCCGAGTTTGGCGTCGCTTGCGCTCACGCAGGCCCTCGATTGCGTTCATACCGACTGAGCGCGGATCGCTCATAAGCTTACCTATTGCAACGTTGCAGTTAGTGCAATGATATCGGTTCTTGGGCAGTTTCGCAACGGGCTTCGCGTTCGCGGCACGATTCGCAGCCTGAAGGACGAAAGCAAGGTGACGACAATGCGCGCGCTGCTCCCGCGTATCGAGCTGGTGGAGGCCGACAGAACGGGCGGCGCGGTCCGCGGAACAGAGCATCTGATGCGCGTCCGTCACTGGTGCCCTGGGGACGCTTCAGCCTCGATATGCTGAAGACGGTGGCCGAAGGCCAGATGCCCCTGTTCCCGGACAGGGTCAACCATGTGGTCGACGTCCGCGACTGCGCCCGGATGCACATCGCGGTGATGAACAATCCGTCCACTAGCTGAAATCCTGCGTGCGTCCATGGAGAGCATGCTGCAACACGGCTGGATCAAACCGGGTAGGCCCCGGCAGCGGGACAGGAGTGAGAAATTCTACTCAATCACAATCGCGAATGGCGCGCCTCTAGGGACGCCCCGCAGTGAATTGGCTCGGTCCAGCGCCAAAATCAAATGAATTGAGCCCATGAGGTTATGGCACGATCTCAGAATGCCCGACGCCAACTACGATTCACCTGACCAATTGCTGGCCGAGGCGCGATCACTGGTCGCTCTTCCTGCGGGGTCGGTCGAATCGCGGTTGGAGATGCTCCGGTTGTGTTATCGCGAGACGCCGTTTCTGTTCACGCAGGAGATCCTTGAGCTTCTGCGCCAAGCCGGAGAGCGCGCGAAGCAAGCGCGGTCCGTCGACTATGGCGGCCGCGCGCTCGCCTCGCTGAAGGCAGTGTTCGGGTATCCAACGTTTCGCGCCGGGCAGCTGGAAATCATCCAGGCCGTGATGGCCGGGCGGGACTGCTTTGGGGTGATGCCGACAGGGGCCGGGAAGTCAGTGACGTACCAGATCCCGGCGCGTCTCATGGGCGGGGTGACGCTGGTCGTCTCGCCGCTGATTTCGCTTATGAAGGACCAGGTCGACGCGATGAATGAAGTCGGGATCCGCGCGACATTTCTAAACTCCTCGCTCGACGACGCGGAGCGGGCGCGTCGCGCGGCGCGACTGCGGGCCGGAGAGTTCGAATTGCTGTACGCCGCGCCCGAGGGAATCGACGCGTCGGTCGGGCGGCTCGTGGACTCGCTCGATCTGAAGCTGGTCGCAGTCGACGAGGCGCACTGTATCAGCGAATGGGGACACGACTTCCGCCCGTCCTACCGCAACCTCGCCGGCCTGAAACAGCGTTTCAAGGGAATCCCCGTCCTGGCCCTCACCGCCACCGCGACGCCGCGTGTGAAGAACGACATTATTGAGCAGTTGGCGCTGCAGGATCCGCTCGATGTTCGCGGCTCGTTCTTCCGCTCCAACCTCCACCTGTTCGCGGTGAAAAAAGGACAGGGCGACAGCGTGCGCGACATGATCCTGCGCCTTGTCCGCGCTCGCCGCGGCGAGTCCGGAATCATCTACTGCCTGTCGCGCAAAGCGGCCGAGGCGACGGCGGAGTTTCTTCAGGGAAAGGGCGTCCGCGCGGCGGCGTACCACGCAGGAATGACGCCGGCGCAGCGCGCGCAGACCCAGGACCAGTTCAACCGCGACGACCTCGACGTTGTCTGCGCGACGGTTGCCTTCGGTATGGGAATTGACAAGTCGAACGTGCGCTTCGTTATCCACCGTGACATGCCGCGCTCGATCGAGGGGTACTACCAGGAGATTGGGCGCGCCGGGCGCGACGGCGCATCCGCCGACTGCGTCCTGTTCTACTCCTGGGCCGATGTCATATCGCTCGACCGCCTCATGGAGAGTTCCGATGTCCAGGACCCCAAGGTCGCGGATCAGCAGCGCCGCGCAGTGCGCCGCATGTTTGATCTCGCCAACGGCCCCGCCTGCCTCTGGCGCCGTCTCGCCGATTATTTCGCGGAAGTGATCGCGGCCTGTGGCGAGTCGTGCGGGAGCTGCATCAAACGCGATATCGTCGCCGATGCGCGCCCGGCCGCCAGCGCGATCGGGACAAAGGATCGGCAGAAAAAGAGCGCGGCGTTCGAGGCCGTGTCGCGGCCACGGGAAGATGTTGACGCGGGGCTATTCGAGCGGCTGCGCGCGCTGCGCAAGAAACTCGCAGACGAACGCAAAGTGCCAGCGTTCGTGGTCTTTAGCGACAGGTCGCTGCAGGATATGGCCGCCCGCAAGCCGCGGACGCGCGACGAATTCCTCGACCTGCACGGGGTTGGGCAGAAAAAGCTCGAGGAATACGGAAATCCCTTTCTTGCGGAAATTCTCCGGGAACGTTGAGAGTCGCCGCAACGCCCGTCACTCCGGTGGCACCCTTAATGATTCTTAGGAGCCTAGGTACCGGTCCATCGCTCACTCATATTCCAGACCGCCTCTTGTAACTCGACATCGCATGCCGACTGCGAGGCCCGTCGTTCGGCGTGGCATTCGTCGAAATAGCAGCCATTCGTCCGAGCTACCTCGCTTGACAACGCGAGGTACATCGAGCTTCGCGCTCCGGCCTCGGGGTCGATCACGTGACCAAGGAGCGGATTCAAAATGCGCAACCAGCCCGGCAGTAGGTTCGTTGCAACGACCCCAGGGCGCAGGAAATTCGCAGTGCCTTGTGTTGCAGCCACGCGGCGTGCCAACGCAAATGTATACATGACGTTGACAAGTTTCGACTGCGAATAAGCCGCGCGCTGGCGTTGTTGATCAGGAGCGTAATCTGGTCGATTGCGCCGCGCAATGCATGCGCGCATTCACGCACGGAACTGAAGGAAGCGAGATCGCAGCGAATCACATGGAGCGCTGCTCCGGGCACTTGCGCCAGAATCTCGTCGCGCACATTGCGGGCCGCCGTTAGGTCGCGGCACAACATGACTACGGTGTATCCAGCCTTCGCGAGCTCACGGCTGGTCACGCGCCCGATGCCGTGCGTTGTACCGGAAATAACGGCGATGCCGTTCAATCAATTCACGATACTATCAGCCAGCGCGCGGCTTCGAGTTCGCCGTGAGATCGCATGCAATCGGCATTCGATCAGGTTGCCCTCAAATTCCCGCGCACAGGCATCCCAACCGGATCGTAACGCCCGCTCGCGGCAGGCTGTAGGATCTATCCGGAGTGCTCGCTCCGCCGCGCGCGCCAGATCGGTATCCAGGGCGCCTGTCACCCCATCCTCGATCACGTCGACTGGGCCCGTCACAGGGTAGGCCGCAACGGGTACGCCACACGCCATGGCCTCGAGATTCACCAGACCAAACGTGTCCGTGAGGCTCGGAAATACCAGGATGTCGGCGGCGGCGAGGTGAGCCGCCAGATCGTCTCCGAAACGAATTCCTGTAAACTGCACTTGTGGAAATTGCGACTTCAGTCGCTGCCTCTCCGGTCCATCGCCGATGACGATTTTCGATCCGGCCCAAGGCATCCTCAAGAACGCGCTCACGTTCTTTTCGACAGCCAGTCGGCCGACATATGCGGCGATCGGACGGGGCAAATCCAGGAACCCCTTGTTGCGGGGCCGGAATAGCTGAGTGTCGACACCACGCTGCCAGCGAACCAGGTTCCTGAAGCCTCTGGCCTTGAGTTGCTCACTGACCGACTGCGTACTGACCATGCAGCGCTCGCCGGCGCTGTGGAACCAGCGCAGCGCCAGGTAGGACGCCCAGATCGGAATCGGCAGGCGCGAACTCAAGTATTGTGGAAACTGCGTGTGGTAGGAGGTGGTAAATCGCAGACCATGGTCGATGCAATATCGGCGCGCCGCCCAGCCCAATGGTCCTTCGGTCGCGATATGCAGTGCGTGCGGCTGAAACGCCGCGATACGCCGCTGCATCAGCCGATACGGAAACACTGCGATTCGAATTTCGGGGTAGGTCGGACACGGGATCGTACAAAACTCACGCGGCGTGACCATTCGCACTTCGTGGCCAAAACGGCCTAACCACGCCGCAGTTTGCGCCAATGTGGTCACCACGCCGTTGGTCTGGGGAAACCACGCATCGCTGACAATCATGATTCGTGTCAAGCGGGCTCAATATCCTCTGGTAATACAACTGCGACGCTACAATGGCTTGCTTGCGTGACGATATGATGAATAACTGAAGGCGGTTCTTTTACTGAGGATCGCGTCCACAGCCGGGTAACCGACTGTGATAG
>ODAK010000099.1_pt1 | contig 90840 bp, 77 predicted proteins | sample 1539591 | NCBI WGS metagenome assembly ODAK01 (sample SAMEA3539303, study PRJEB22396) | soil metagenome | biome: tundra; feature: field; material: soil | place: USA | collected 2010-05 | depth 0.15 m | reverse complement strand
TGACTTCACAGCTCAGTCGCAACGAGCGTCCGCTAAAGCTCTAACGTTTATCAGGCACTATACGCCAGGTCGCCATTCTGCGGAGGCATCTGCGGGAGAAGGAACCGATCTCAAAACTGTGCGATGAACGGGCCGGCAGGGGGTTGGCAACAAGAAACGGACCGATAGGGAGTCATCGGCCCGTCAAGCTAGCTGAAAGAGCCGCCCCGAAGAGCGGCCCATTGCCGAAGGGAAACGGGATATCCTAAGAACAGAACTTGCGTTTTGCCGTTAGCCCTAGAGCAAGGAGACCGGTGCCCAGCAGGAGCAGGCTCGAAGGTTCAGGGACCGTGGTTTCAGTGATAAGCGTAGGAGTCACAAAGATGCCGTCTTCAAACTGGGAGATCGAGTTTCCGGTAAAAGTAAACGCGGTGCGTGTGAAGCTGGTGCCGTTGTAACTAACGTCCCACATTGTACTACCCCCAGTTTCGTCGGTCACAATCGCATCTCCCAACAGGCCCGTGAAGTTGCTTGCGCCAGCGAATTGGACATTATTGGCGTAGTTGGCCACATAAAAGCCCTCCAGAGGGTTGGAAGCGCTGAGATCCAACGGGACAACGCTGACCGTCTCAGCGCCGGGAAACTCCCCTACCGATCCGACGACCGTGATAACCCCGCCCGGGCTGATAAGGCGAAGCGTGCCGCTACCCTCGGAACCGACCAGCAAATCGCCGGCGTAAGGTCCAAACGTGCTGCTGGCAATCGCCATTCCCTCAGTGTCCTCGCCGACAGCTGCTAGGAGGCTTACAACGCCAGCGGAGGTAACCCTATAAATGTTCCCCGAACTCGTGCTCACCAACATGTTGCCGCCAAAGGAGCTTCCGGGGTCAAAAAATATTTGGCGAACGTCCCCGGCGGCGATTGGCAGCGTCGCGAACAGGCTTTGTGAGCTGCCGTTGGCGCTGTAATGAAAGATATTAGTGTTGGCTTGCGAGCCCGCATAGATGTCGCCAACAGCGAAGCCAGCGTGGCCAAGTGAGGCGCCTTCAACGACCTCACCAACTGCACCCGAGGCTTGCACGCCAGCCGAGGTTCCGGTACCGAGTGGGCTTCCGAATGTCGCGAGACCGCCGCCGCTGAGGTTCGTCGAATAAAGCTGGTTGTCGAAATAGACCGATCCCACAAAATTCGCCCCGTTATAGTTGAAGGAGATAGTGCTGTGGTTGCCTGCTTCAACCGCGTCGATAGCGCTGCTAGTGACGAACGTGCTAAAGCTCACGTTATCGGCACGGACGCTACTCGAAATGGTCAAGAGAAACACGGCAACCCAAAAACAATATATTCTCATCTTTGATCACCTCCATTTGTGATTGTTTTCCGCATAGGTTAAGAGGGGAAGCTTAGCCGGATAAAACTTTTCCCAAAACCTTTGCGGTTTTGGAAGTGGTCTCCTTGAACAGACTGTCAACTGACTCGGCTATTCACAGATTTCTATGAGATTAGCCCCCGATGCCCGTACTGAAGCCAAAATCCCCCGTATGGTTGCCGCAGGTTGCGTACCAAAGTCACCTGCAAACCGGCGAGGGTTCGTGTCATCCTTTGAATCCGTTTTGTATCATGGGGTTACAGCACATCGGGCTACTGCAGATGGGCCGCTAGAGTAGCGCATCGTTACGCGGAAATGATGCAAAGAATTTCCGCAAACCTGCAATTTCCCTCCCATTCCGGTCGAATTTCTCCGGGCCTTCCACAGGCCACCTGAACGCACCGTTTGCTACCGCTTCCCGAACACCGCTGAGCAATCTCCGCTTCCAGCGCCGAATCTATTGCCCAATGCGCCGCAGGATTTCTGCATTTTTCCCCCACAAATTTCACTTAGACGGTTAGTCGGATTACCGGACAAGTCCTTTCCTAGCGGTGCCAGGTTAGAAGGTCTGCAAACTTCGGGGCATTCGCTTCGAGATGATCGCGAGCAAGCCCAACCCGGCCGCCAGAAGTAGCCAACTCGGAGGTTCGGGGGTATAGGCTATAAATCCGGTGTCTTCCGAACCGGGTGCAATCGAAATGCTCGTCAAATTCAAGGACGGATCACCTACGATTTCACCGAATAAAATCGCCTGGGCAGAATCACCCTCCAGAACGTTAAAGCTCTGGCCCAATGTCGGGAAGGTAAGATAATCAGCGTTACTCGCCGGGGTGGGTCCGTCATTCGTGGTAGTCACGACGAGGAGATTAGAGATAAACGGCGTAATACTGATGGTGCCTTCGCTGGTCAAGTTAGCCGTCATCGTGAACGTTGCGCCGAAGATCGAGGTGCCTACCAAGCTTGTTCCGTTTGAATAGGTTAGGGTGCCCAATTCGAACACCTGACCCGGCGTCACGTTCGTAAAGCTCGCCCCGATGAACGTAACCTCACTAAAATTATTGACACCTGGCGGCAACCCCACAACGAGGCCGCCCCATTTAATGTCGTTTGTTCCTGTGCCTGAGTTGATTGAAGTCGCGGTGTCGTCCTCGAACGGGTTCATCAAGCCCGTAGCTGCATCTACTGTGTGGCCAGTCAAGACAAAATTGGAAAAAGTTCCAGTGATGAAACCGGAGGAAATGCTATCCGCGCGACCGCACGGCACCAATATGAGAACGGCGAGAAGAAATGCTAAACACGCCGGCCAAGTCACGACTCGTCTTACTTTCAATGTTTCCTCCCGCTGCCAGAGAATGGAGTCCTAGCGTCCTGGACAAAAGAAAAACTGACCAGAATATGCAAAGGCAGCCTTCGCAAATTCAAGCATTATGTGGATCTAGTGTAAAAGTGTTGATGCGGGGGGGCTCCGTTTCTCAACTTTCCCTTGGCGCGTATCCTTTGGGGGCTACAGCCCTCTTGTCAAGTTCAAATCACAATGGCTGTCTTAGCTCCATAATTCTGTCACCTTTGGCCTGGCATCGCGGTCCGTTTTTACCGTTGAGGGCGGGTGGTGAAGCCATTCGACGTGTTTTGTTTTCTTTAGTCCACATGCGGGGATGATACCACCGAGAGTTTTCACCGGGGGAGGGCAGTTTCGGGGTGCCCTATCTCCTATCCCCCGCCATATTGCGAGCTTTTCTCCTCGTAGCTATACTGAACGCTGAACTAGAACTAAGTCGTAGCGCGCTCAGTATTCGATTCGTTTTCGTGTGTCTATGCATGACAATCGCACTCATCGTTCTCGCGAGCACGTTTCTCCCAGTGTCATGGGTTCTCGCTTCTGCAGCAGGCTTTCGGTCAGATTATTTAGCCGGTGGTTCTTCCCGAGGAGATCACAAATGCGGAATTGCTTTCGCCTAACTTCAAAAAATCTAATCTTCAACCTCCGCCTATTGCTTCTCGGTTCTCTGGCATTACTCGGACTCCCGGGCTCACTCACCGCCCAATCAAGCTCGGCAGCAGATCCCCTCCACATGCTGAATTCTTCGGTCGAATCTCTAGTCAAGAAAATATCGCCCAGCGTCGTTCAAATCGCCGTCACAGGTTACGGAACCATCGAGGAACCTTCTCGCGGAAGCGCCGACATCACCGTCGGCCGCCAGCGCGTCATTGGCTCCGGCTTCGTCATTGATTCTGCGGGCTACATCATTACAAACGCGCACGTCGTGAACGGTGCGGAACATATTCAAGTGATCCTCCCCGCGACGCCGGGCAACAGCACTCCGAGCAGTTCGCTTGCGTATCGAGGTAATGTTCTCCCGGCCCACGTTGTGGGGACGGCTCCCGATATCGATCTCGCCGTCATAAAGGTTGACGGCCCCTCCAAGCTCGTCGCTCTCCCGCTGGCGCATTATTCCGAGCTTCTTCAGGGACAACTCGTGTTCGCGTTCGGCAGTCCGCAGGGCCTTCCCAACTCCGTAACAATGGGCATCGTCAGCGCTACCGCCCGCCAGACAAATCCTGATTCGCCGATGGCCTACATTCAAACCGACGCGCCGATCAATCCCGGAAATTCCGGTGGGCCGCTTGTTAATGTGGATGGAGAAGTCATTGGTGTGAACACTTTCATGCTCACGCAATCAGGCGGCAACGAAGGTCTCGGCTTCGCTATTCCCAGCGCCATGGTAAAACTGGCGTTCCAGCAGATCCAGCAGTTCGGACATGTCCATCGTGGAGAGATCGGTATCGGGGTTCAATCCATCTCGCCTCAACTCGCCAGCGCGCTAAAGCTGTCTCAGAACTCGGGCGTCATTATCTCGGACGTTTTTCCCGGTAGCTCTGCGTTGGCAGTAGGTGTCAAAATCCAGGATATCGTCTTAAGTGTTGACGGCAAGCCGGTCACCAGCGTTCCTTACTTCGGATTCCAGATGATGACTCATGGCCCGGGAGACAGCGTTCACCTCGAGATTCTGCGCGGCTCGGTTGGTCTGGTCTTCGATATTCCCGTGAAGCAGAGCCCCCACCAAATTGATCAGCTTGCCTCACTCGCCGATCCGGAGAAAAGTCTGGTACGTCCGCTCGGCATTCTCGGCATCGAGATCGATTCCAAACTCGCATCCGAATTACCCGAACTTCGTGATCCCTTTGGCATTCTGGTAGCGGCTCGCGCCGCGGGTTCCACAGCCGATCTGCCTCTGGTAACAGGAGACGTAATCAGAACGCTCAACGGCGTGCCGATGAAAACGCTCGACCAGCTCCGCACCGCGCTCAAAGCAGTTCAGCCCGGCGTCCCCGCCGCATTTCAAATTCAACGGGACGGTGGCCTGCTGTACGTTACGTTTACTCTCGATGGGTTTTGAAGCGCCTGAGATCGAAGCCGCAAAGAGCAAGATACTGAACAAATTGCGCGGCGGTGACTGCCGCTCCATTGGCCGATCAGACGAGGTTGCACAGGAAATCTCGCGCAGTCCGAAGCTCTTCGCACAAGTCTTCGCCGAAATCCTCTAGCCCGATCCCGTTACCCGCATGCGCGCCGCGGACGCCATCGAGAAAGCCTCATTACTTCACCCGCAACTCCTCGAACCGTACAAGCGCACCATTCTGAAAAAGGTAGCCGCCATCCAGCAGCAGGAAGTCCGATGGCACGTCGCCCAAATACTCCCGCGCCTGCAAATGACTCCAAAAGAGCGCGACCACGCCGTCTCAATTCTATTCGACTATCTGGAGGACAAAAGCAGCATCGTAAAAACCTTCGCCATGCAAGCTCTCGCCGATCTCGCACAAGACGATTCCCGCCTGCGAAAACGCATCGTGCCAATCCTGGAATTCCTCACCGCCCCTGGCACCCAGCCATGCGTGCACGAGGCCACAAACTCCTGCCAATCCTCGAACGCTAGCTTCGGAAAGCCGAGCGCCCCCAAAATCCAAACTTTCGGATGGTACTAACGGCCCATTGTGCCCGGCACACCAAAACGGCAAAGTAGGTTTACGAGGAACCATACAACTTGCTCAGCATGATCATACTGGCGGCATCAATCATAGGCGGGGCGCAATTCTTCCTCGACTACTGGCGCGCGATGATCGCGAGCATGGCTGCTCAGTCGCTATCCGACAAGTTCTTCGTCGCTGCCGACCTCAAGCGCGCTGCGGTTCAGGCCGAAGATTTTGCCCGTCTCCTCAGCCTCCACCGTCTTATGCCTGACATGAAAACACTCCCGAACTCCGCACGACGCTTGAGCGTTTATTATTCTGCGATGAAAATGCTTCGCAGCCTGCCCGGAATCGGCGGCTGGGCGCAGAATGAAATGTCCATCTGCACGAGCTGCCTCGCGGTGGTCGTGGATCAACGGCTCTTGCTCAACCTTGCGTCTGCCGCTGAATCCCGCTCGTACTAACGTTCTCTTCCCTTTTTCACGCCTTTTGCTGACGCCGCCCGCCGTCAATGTTAGACTCCACCGTTTGAACTCCACTGCGCCAATACGTCACGAACTTCGTCCCGACGACCATTATGACGAGCAGCCTCGCAGCCGTCCGCGCGTTTCCAAGTGGTTTCTCGCTGTCCTGGTTCTAGTCAGTTACGCCGGATACTTCAGCGGACAGGGCGCGCTCGGTCTGGTCGGTCCCGACGAGCCGCGCTACGTTTCCATCGCCCGTGCCATGGAACGCACCGGCGACTGGGTCACTCCCCGTCTGAACGGCGCGCCCTGGTTTGAAAAGCCCGCGCTCTACTATTGGGCAGCCGCTGCGTCCTTCAAACTTTTCGGCGAAAATGATTTCACCGCGCGCTTTCCTTCGGCGCTCGCGGCTATGCTCGCCGCCGCGGCAATTGCATGGATGGCCTGGCGCTTTTACGGCGGCACAACAAGTCTGCTCGCGCTGCTCATGTTCCCCACGAGCGTGGCCACTTTCGTATTCGCGCGCGCCGCAACTCCTGACATGCTTTTCACCGGCACCCTGGCGGCCGCCATGGCCTACGGCGCCGCGCTCATTTTTGAAGAAAGTCCAGGTTTCTGGTCTCGCGCAGGATTCGGATTTTTTCTAGGCGCCGCCACTCTCGCCAAAGGCCCGGCAGCCGTCTTGCTAGCCGGAGGCAGCGTCCTGGTCTGGGCGGCGTTCTCTCGAAAATGGACGCGCTCTTTCCGCCTCGCGCATCCACTATCCATTTTATTTTTCCTGCTCACATCCGTGCCGTGGTACTTCCTCTGCGCGCGTCGAAATCCAGATTTCCTAAATGTGTTTATCTTCCAGCACAATTTCGAGCGCTTCCTCACGCCCGTTTTTCACCACGTAAAACCGTGGTGGTTTTTCCCTCCCATTCTCGTCCTCTGGATTTTGCCGTGGAGCGCTTTACTTTTCGCGCTCGGCCTGCGCGCCGCCGCAATAAAAGAATGGCGCGACCGATTCGCGCGCCCCGGATTTTATTTCGCCTGCTGGACCATCTTCATCGTGATTTTCTTCAGCGCATCAAAATCAAAATTGCCCGGTTACATTCTGCCCGCGGTGCCCCCGTTGGTACTTTTGCTTGCAGCCGCCGCAAGCCGTATCCGCTGCATACGCGACGATGCAGCACGCGGCGTCACCATGGGCCTCGGCGCAACGTGGCTCGCCCTCGTGGTCGGCGCCGGATTCTGGCTCCATCGCCAGTTGCCCACATCGCCCTTCGCTCAGCCGCAAAGCATCTGGTATTTCCTTGCCGTCGCGGCAGCAGGCGGCGCAATTATTGCCGCTCTCGGTTCTGCGCGCCGCATAGCGGCAGCCCTGCTGACGAACGCCGCGTTGATCGCATGCCTGCTCATGGCGGCAAATTGGTTTATTGTGCCGCGCATCGACCCGTCAGTTTCTTCGCGCGCCACCGCGAGAGCATTTCTCGCAGCCGAATCCGCCGGCGGAGTCACCAACGCCGAAAAAATTCCCGCCGGCTCACTCGGCTCATATCAATTGGATCGCCCTTGGCAATACGGGCTGGAATATTATCTCGGCCATCCAATTCCTGAATGGACTCCCGAATCCGGCGGCTCGTTCTGGCTTTTCACCAACGATCCCGGCTGCCGCGACATCCGCCGCCGCGGCATGGAATGCATTCCCGTCCAACAAACCGCTCCCGCCGCATGGCTAGTGCGTATTCAACCTGCACCACCGCGTCGCACCGCTTCACCCTAATTTTTCTGCACCGCAGTTCTGCCACGTGCTGCCTGTCGCACAAATTTACTTGTAGTTCGCCTAACGCTTCGCTTTGCGGGTCGCATAGCTTTGTGAGTCGCGGCTTCGGCCGCGACATTAGGATGCCTAGAAGAATTGGGCTTTAGCCCCTGAAACATTTACCACCAGAAGAATCCGCGCACTCACTTCCCCGTCGCCGGATTCGCCGGCAAGTTCAGCAGCAGAAAACTCAGTATCCGATTCTCGTACGACCGCTTCGCATCGTCCGGCATCCCCGCATAATTCCCCTGCGACAACACAGCCTCCTGCTTCGGCTCTGGAGCGCGCAGAAAAAGCGCGTGCGTCGATACCGCCAGCGCGGTGTCGTCTGGCGATTCCAAAAACAATTTGTAAACTCCTGCCGTGTGCGCCAGTCCCGCCGAATCAGGAGGTACCTCGCGGTCCTCGCGATGCTCGAGATCAAACGCGTACGTGGTCATACTTTGCAACAGCGGCAAACGCGAGAGCCCGGACCGCGTAACCTGCAGCCGCAGAAAATCCGTCGGCCGGTCGTACACGGACTCCAGAATCAGCGCGCGAACCGCCGGAGTTTTTTCCGCCACCGCCAGCGCCGCGTAGGCGCCCAGATTCGTTCCCCACAACGCGAAGCTGTCCTTATTCACGTCATCTCGTTGCGCCAGCCCATCCAGCGCTGCTTTCAGCTCGCGCGTTTCCTGGAATCCCATCGTCGTGTAGCCCTTGTTCGTCCCGTGCCCCGCAAAATCAAAAATGAAAACGTTGTACTGCCGGTCTTGAATCGAAGTCGCCAGCGTCAACAATTCTGACCGGCTCGATCCGTATCCGTGGCATAGCACGACCGTGGGCGCGCCTCGAAGTCCGGGGAAAAACCAGCCTGTGCGCTGTACTCCCCCCGGAACTGTGAACGCGAATTCCTCAGGGCGCCCCGGAAAATCCGTCAAATTCAAGTCCATCTGCGAACGCGTTGGCGAAAGTATGCGGTAAAGCAGAAATATCGAAACGGTGGTGGATGAAATCAGCGTAAAAAACAGAATCGCAATGACCGCCACGACCAACTTGGAATACCACTTGGTGGGATATCGCAGCTCTGAGGAGATTTCCATGCTGGGTTTGGTCGTAATCGACCCTGGTTTAGTCGTAATCCAAGCAATCAACTCGTAATCCAAGCAATCGACTCGTAGTCGACTGATGACTCTCCGCGCTCACACTTCTGCGTCCTCTTTGTGGACAATCTCTTCGCGAGTCAAAAAATGTTAGCACAGAAGCGCGGCTCCGAATCATCCGCGCCTCAAAGTGATGTTTGAAAGTTACCGCCGCTGTGTCCTCTTTCCGCATCTCGCCGGCCGCGCTCACTCCTTAAGCGGAAGGTCTGCGATCCTCCCGCCTCCATCGGACGCAAAACGCTTCTGCCAACTCGTCCCATACTTTCCCGTCTCCACGGCGTTCGATGTACAATTTATTTCGCCTGGTTCGCCGAAATGCAATTCTCACTCACAACTCGTTCAGTTCTCCTGATCCTTGTAACAGCCCTCGCTTTCGCCCAGGCCGGCCAGCCCGCAAAGAAAAAAATCGTAGTCACTGGTCTCCCCGAAACCACCGTCGATGAATTGAGAAAATCCGCTCCACCAAACGTCCTGATCGTCGCGCCTCCGCAAAATCAAATTAACGCCGAAATTGCCGATGCCGATGCGCTAATCGCCACACAACTCAATCGTGCCGAGCTTCAAGCAGCGAAACAACTGAAGTGGGTCCACATCATGAATTCCGGCGTCGAAGGCATCGCCCCTATTTTCAAAAACACGGACATCACCCTCACCAACCTCAAAGTTGTTCTGGGCCCCGAAGTTGCCGATCACGCGATGGCTCTGCTCCTGTCACTCACGCGCGGCCTCTACCAAACCATCCCAGCAAAAGGCAAATGGGAAATGCCGCGCAATCTGAATCAGCTAACGGATCTGCATGGTAAGACGGCCGTGATCGTCGGCGTAGGCGGCGTCGGAACGCAAATCGCCGAACGCGCAAATGGATTCGGCATGACCATCATCGGAGTGGACCCGAAGGACGCTGCACCTTCGCCGGTCATCAAACAAATGGTCAAACCGAATCAGCTCGATACCGTCCTTCCGCTCGCTGACGTCGTCTTCATCACCGTCCCAGAAACGGAAGCAACCAAAGGGATGATCGGCGCAACTCAGTTCCGAGAAATGAAGCGTGGGGCCTATTTCATTGCCGTCTCACGCGGCACCGTTTATTCGACCGATGGTCTAGTAGAAGTTCTCTCCAATCACCACCTTGCCGGAGCCGGCTTGGACGTTACCGATCCAGAGCCGCTCCCGAGTAATCATCCGCTCTGGAAATTTGAAAATGTCGTCATCACGCCGCATATTGCGGGCGCATCGGATGTCTCCCTGACCCGAGTAGTTGAAATGTTGAAAGAAAATATCCGCCGATTTGCCGCTGGCGAGCCGCTCCTGAATGTTGTGGATAAAGAAAAGGGTTATTGAACGGAGTTACTGAATTTCGCCGCGCTTGCATCAAATCTACGGCGGTTTTCTACGATGTCCGGGTGAATGGGAGAAACAGCAGTTGAGCGAATCCGCCGGCGCAGCAATTCGTCCAGCCAGAAATCCATCGGGCATTGCTCGGATTTGGCGCGCATTGCGTCATCGCAATTACCGCCTGTTTTTCACCGGACAAAGCATTTCGCTCATCGGCACCTGGATGACGCGCATCGCCACCAGTTGGCTCGTTTACAAACTCACCAGGTCGCCTTTGCTTCTCGGCGTCGTCTCCTTCGCGGGACAAATTCCCACTTTTCTCGTCGCTCCGCTCGCAGGCGTATGGGTTGACCGCCTCGATCGTCGTCGCGTCCTGGTCGTCACTCAAAATCTCGCGATGTTGCAATCGCTCGCGCTCGCCATACTCACTCTCACCGGCCATATCAATATTCCTGAACTCATCGGCCTGGGCGCCTTTCAAGGTCTCATTAACGCTTTCGATATGCCCGGTCGCCAGGCTTTTCTCGTCCAGATGGTCGAGGACAAACAGGATCTAGGCAACGCCATCGCGCTGAATTCGTCCATGGTTAATATGGCGCGCCTGCTCGGCCCTTCCCTCGCCGGTGCAGTCATCGCTCTATTCGGCACCGGGTACTGTTTTCTAATAGACGGCCTCAGCTATCTGCCTGTAATTGCTTCCCTCCTGATGATGCGCCTGAAGCCGTGGCTGCTTCCGCACGGCACGGCATCCATGTTTCAGCAACTCAAAGAAGGATGGGAGTACGTTGCCCGATCAACTCCAATCAGAACTATTCTCTTGCTATTCGCAATGGTCAGTCTAATGGGCTGGCCCTTCACCGTCTTAATGCCGGTCTTCGCCCTGAAAATTCTGAACGGCGGTCCGCACACTTACGGATTCCTGATGGGCGCCGTTGGAATCGGCGCGCTCATCTCCGCATACTCGCTCGCCGTGCGTCCCAGCGTTCGCGGATTAACCAAAATGATTCCCATCTCCTCTGGCCTGTTTGGCGCCGCGTTGATTCTGTTCGGCCTCTCGAAAAATTTCTGGTTTTCGCTAATCGTTTTGTTATTCTGCGGATTCGGCATGATGCAGCAAATGGCCGCCAGCACCACTATCATTCAAACTATCGTCGAAGAAGATAAGCGTGGACGCGTCATGAGTTATTCCACCGTCGCTCTCGTCGGCATGGCGCCCTTTGGAGGGTTACTGGCCGGCACGCTCGCCAATGCCATCGGCGCGCCAAGAACGGTAATGGTTAGCGGCATCTGCTGTCTCGCCGGCGCAATCTGGTTCTTAACGCAAATCAAAGCCGTCCGAAAAGTGATGCGCCCAATCTACGTTAATCTAGGCATCGTCCCACCCGAAGTTGACGCCGTACTCCAAGACGGCGCCGGCAACTAATTTCCGCGCCGCCCATCTCCCGTAGGTGTTCCGCTTGCTACGCCCTTCCCGCACACCGGCTGGCGCAGACCTTTCCTCACATAGCCTGCCCTGAGTCCCGAAGGGTCTCTGCGGCGCAAGCCGCCCGGTTGGCTCCAGTAGGGGCGGGTCTGCGAGCCGCCCGCCTCCAATCCCGCGTCTTCTCACGACGTAGGAGCCGTGCTTGCTGCGCCGCAAATCCCGACGCTCATACCCCGCGCCAAAATCAACTTTCTCCCCAACTTGTTGTATGATTTCCCAAGCAAGCACCTATGCCAAGAACTCAGCCGGGCCCAATTCACTAAACGGGGACAACATGAAAACATTTGAAGTTACATTTCGCTACCAGGATCGCAAAAACGAATCCCAGACTTCCTCAGGCAAGGTAGAAGCGACTAGCCTTCCTGGCGCAGTAGCCAGAGCCACCCGCGAATTCGTCAAATCCTTGGACCGCAAGCAACGCTTTGACATGAATAAGAACGGCCTGGAGATTAAAGCGGTTCATGTGGCAGACGCCAGCGGCTCCAGCGAATCCGCCGAATCACAAGATTCCGCCGGCACTGAAGCGTGAACTTCGTCGTGGACGCTTTCGCCAGGGGCGGGTTTCGGACCCGCCCGCATCTGGACCTTCTGCTGCGTCCTAACGAACTTGACTCCAAATCCCCTACTGCGGCGAACTCGCTTTCTGATTTTTCACTTGAAGATCATTCACTACTTGCTGAACGTTCGGCACTCCATTCGCCAGTTTCTCAACTTGCGAGCGCCTGTATTGCGAATTCACATCGCCCGTTAATGTGACCACTCCATTTTTCACGGTGTATTTCACACTGTCGTGCAGTTTATTTAGAATCAGCGCCGCATCCAGATTCTTTTCAATTCCGGCATCCAGGTCGGAATTCACCGCCTTTGCTTCCTTTTCCAGCCCGGGAGGGAGCACGGCAATCTGATTCGCAACCACTTGATTACCGGCGATGGACTGGGCAACGGACTGAGCTCGCATCTTCTCCCCGTCGCTTGCGACGTGCCCGCCGAGCGTCACCACTCCCTTGTCCCTATCCTGACTGATAGACACGTCCTTTAGTCCTTCCTGGTCGAGCGACGTGCGAATACTTCCAGAAACATCGGGTGACTTCGTCGCTGTACTCGAGCATCCGGCCAGACTCCAGGCGGAGACCAGCACCAGGGCGGACAACAGCATTCTGACTTTTTTCATTTTTTCTCCTTTAACGAGCAGATGAGCTTGAAATGGAATTTGGACTTACGAAAGAGCGGCTCGCACTTGTTGCCATGGTACCGCATGGATTCTCAATTACGGTCTTTCCCGGGCCTTTTTTTCGGCCAACTGTCACGTGCGAGTAGTGACTCATTTTGATTCCAGAAGCCCTCCGATTTGTTCGATGTCCCAAACCTGGTCATCGACTCCCGCCACCATCGCCGCCGCATCCGCGCACCGGGTGGAGCAGACCTTCCTACACAGGCTTGTCCTGAGTTGCGCAGGGTCTGCGCGGCGCCTCTTATGCGTCCCGAAGGTTCTGTGGGGCGGGTCCGCGATCCGGCCTACTGGATCGCGGTCGTGACGACAGGCGCAGCCGTCACCTGACGCGCCCGAACAATGAACCGCTTCGGCGCAGTCCCAACGAAGCTGAACGGGTAACAAGTAACCAGCGTCAGAATATTGTCGCCGGAATCGCGCAACACCTGCGAGTCCTGCGGCTCGACAATCGAAATCAAGTCCACGCGGTAGACGAATGATCCGTCCAGCGTCGTCAACGTGATTTCGTCGCCTTCGTGAATGTCGCGAAGCTTCCGGAAAAAAGTATCGCGATGTCCGGCAAGTCCGATGTTGCCGGACGCGCCGAGGAGCGAAGTCCCGACGATGTGTCCGACTCCGCGCTGCAAAGTTTGCCGGCCGGTTCCCTCTTCGATCATGGAGGTCAAGCCGATCGAAGCGATCTCGATTCTTCCGAGCGGAAGATTTTCTGTGGAGATCGCAGCGGACTTGTTTGCGGGATTGTTGGCTTCGACGAATACGGGCATCAGCGGAGTTGTGGCAGCGAGATCGGTTGCTCCCGCGGAAGGACCGCTGAGATCCGCGGCAGCAACAGAATGTGCGGCGAGTAACGCCCGATCGAATCGACGCGCTTGATCGTTCTGCGAGTAATGCGCGTCAAGCATGACGTAGCCGCAATAGCCCAGCGCAGAGACGCCCACGAAGAACAACAAAAGTGGCGCGCTCCAATGCAACAGCCATGCAGACGTCGATCGTGAGCGCACTGTCGATGTCGACCGCATCAGCCGTGTCGAGCGCATTGGCGATGGCGAATGCGAATATGATGAGTTCCGGGACTCCAATCGGATAGTCATGGTTGTTTTCCGAGTTGTTGCTCAGTTGCGACAGATTTCGGTCGTACAGACTGCACCGGCGATAACGGAGGCGCCGCGGATTCCGATCGCGAACCCGGAGCAAAATATCCGGGACGCGTGCGAACCACCAGACGATCGTGCCCCGGCGCCTTGGCGCGCACTTGAATCGCGCGAAAGCCACCGTCCTGATTGGCGTTCGTCGGCGTGTAAGCGATGGTGTACTGGTTGCGAATATCGCGCGCAATTTGCGCGCACAGCGGAACAACATCGCTGATTGTTTCCGGCTGAAAGAATTCGCCACCTGTAGAATGTGCAAGCTGCTTCAGCACGCCGGGATTTCGGTCAACGTCGGATTCATCAAACAATCCGATGGTGTAAATGAGGGCGTTGGATTCGACCGCGAGCGTCATGATCTGTTTCAGATTGCTATGAGAGCTGGCGTTGTCGCCGCCGTCGCTGATAACGATCAATACTTTTTTGTCACGGCTGCTGCGTTTCAATTGTTTCAGCGCCGCGGCCATCGCGTCATACAGCGCCGTCTGGCCCGATACCGGGCTTTGCGCAAGCGCCAATTGCAACGCGACGGACTTACTCGTGAAAGGAACATCATCGGGAAGGCCGAATGAAACGTGCTCATTGAAATTTACGACGAACATTTCATCATTCGCATTGCTGGCCTGAACAAAAGTTTGTGCCGCGGAAAGAACGTCAGCTCGCTTGGGACGCATACTTCCGCTGCCGTCTACAACCAGGCCGACGGTGACGGGAACGTCTTCGTGGCTGAAAGTTTCGATGCGCTGCGCGACGCCGTCCTCGAAAACTTGGAAATTATCCTGGTCGAGGCCGGAGACGGAAACACCTTTTCGATTTTCGGTCGTAGCGTGCAACACGACGAGTCCAACCGTCATTCTGATTGAGTTTTTTGCGACTGGATTTTGTTGCGGAGACCATGCGCGCGCCGAGTCTCGCATTTCAGTAGCACGCGGCACAGCAAGTAGCAGAAATCCAACCAGGCAACCGGTGATGGAGAAATGAATCTTCACGTTTCTGGTTTCCTGTGAAAACTGACTAAACGCAAACCGCGCGTGTTAAATTTGCGGACCGAATCAACGTTTCTCGCAGCGCGCTTGCGCGGACCAACATCGCCGCGCAAGCACAGTAGTGATTTGTTCTTGGTCTATGCGGCGCGCTTTGCGATTGCCGCCAGGCCAATTGCTGCACCGATTGCAAGCAAGCCACCTAGAGCAATCAGAGGCGTCGAGCTTGCGGTGTGCGGCAACGGCAGATCCGTAATTGCTGTCACAGGCGCCGGGGTTTCCTGAACCGCTTCTGGTTTTGGTTCTTGCACGACAGTAGCAACGGGAACTTCTTCGCCGGCGGGAGTAACCGCTACGACCGGAGCTTGCTGTAACGCAATAACCGGCGCGTCAGTGGCTGCCACGACGGGAGCTGTGATGTACACGGCCGCTTCGACTGGCATGGCGAGAACCGGCTCATTTGTAACCTTCGCCAGTTCGATTGCTCGTGTCTTCGGATAGACGAATGCTCGGCCCGATCGTTCGCCCGGGAAGAACCATTCTTTAATTGCCGGAGGTGCGCCATCTGCGCGCTCTGAGAACGTCATTACAACTTTTTCCGTTGGGTGATACCGGAAATCCTGGATGGTGATGAGCGTCGCAAATGTTTTCGTTTGGTTTTCGTCGAAGATTTGGACGATCCAGCGGCCGGAATCCTGGTTCAACAGCTTGAAGAAATATGTTCCCGGCGGCAGAACAACGCCGCCCGGAATTTCGATGGGCTCGCTGAACTTAACAATTGTTTTCCTGTCGCCATTTTGTGCGTTTGAAATCGGCGCCATCACTGATGCGATAAGAATTACGCAAAATGCTGCAATCACTAATTTGAATCGGTTGGTCATGTTGCTCCTTTTGGAGTTGCGTGGAACTAATTTCCGATGCTTAGAAAGTTTTAGAAGTGCTTTCCAAGTTTCAACACGTACTTTGCTCTCAAGTTTTGCCGGCTGGGGCGGCCAGTCTACCGATGGACACCACTCCCTGAATTTGGGGAGCGGCAGTTGAATGAGATGTCTCTAAGGGCAGGTGGCCCAAGACGATTCAGCCTGATTTTACGGGCTTTTTCGTACAGTGGCGCGCGTGCTTGATAGCCGAGATGTTAGGTGTATGAAGGGCTGATGTCTGTGCTGTTGAGCACATATTCGGGAGATGCGCGGGAAATTCTGAGCGGCAGTTCTGACGCGCAAATTCTTTCAGAGAGAGGAAAGGAACTGGAGTATTTGCCTCAATGTGAAGCGGTTATCGGATTTCGACGTCGCGGCTGGTGGTGGCGATGCGTCCGCCAACCACTTCCTGCACCACCTGGCGCAGGCGATATGTTCCCGGCGGCGCTTGCAGAGTGGCTTTCGCGTCCACGCCGTCGTGGGCAATTAGGGTGAATGCGGCGTCCTTGAGCATCATGTCCATTACGAGTTCAGTACCTGCGAGGTAGTGATTTTGGGAATCGAACAATGCGGTAATGAAGATTAGTCGCTCATTGTGGCGCTTGTTTTCTTTTTTGAAAAACAAACTGCGGCCAGGAACATGGACAACCACCTTCAACGCCGTTTCTCCGGTAGCAATTACGCCGGACTGAGTGGTGACGTCGGCGACGATCTCGCTGAGCGTGTCGGACGCCAACACTTCTTTGTTCAGTTTCTGAAATTTTACGCCAGGCAATGCCTGTTCTTTCGAGAGCGCAAAATAACCCGGGCGAGCGTCAACGGTGATGTCGTGCTGACCGGGAACTCTGACTTTCAAGTTGTGATACGCGCCATTATCTTTCAGTTCGTCGGGAGCAAATCCGATCACGTACGAAGCGGCGGGAAGCTCCGCGATTTGGCGAATCCCGCCATCGAGATCGTTGCTATTGTGAAAGAATTTGCCGCCGGTTCCATAGGCGAGTGCCGCCATCGAATCGCCAGCAACGTCTTCCTCGTCAAGTGGCAAATCTTCGGCGTAAGCCCAGAGCTGGCTCATGGGACTCAATACTTTCGCCGGCGAAGAATCCGAAAGGTCGTCGTTACCGGCGTAAAGACCTTTTGCATCGAGAGAGTTGATGATGATTCCGGCGTGAATCGCGCCGTCAATCATCTTGTCAACGTTCACCTGAATCTTTCTCGATTCGGAAAAGAAACCAGAGGAGGCCATGATCAATGTTCGCCGTCCCGGCATCTTTCCCATATAGCGAATGACGTCGCCGAGAACTCCAAGTGAGTCCTGCGCGTTGTTTTCAGAAAGTGACAGTATCGTTGCGGCTTTCGTTTGCACAAATCGAGCGCAGTCATCCCCCGGTCTGCAGGCACGACAAGAGGGCGCCGCAGCCTCGGCCATGGCGAGATCCATCGCGTCGCTATGCGAGTCAAAGAACTGCATAATCTGGAACGCTTGATAAGGACCGATGTTCGGGCAGCCGCTGAACACCGCACCTTTTTGATGAGACAGAAGTTTGGCGAGCGTATCCAGAAGTTGTTGTTTGCTACTCGTGAATTGTTGCGTGACGGTTTCGGAAGAAGTGAAGATTCCGGAGCGATCGGTTTCTGCCATATTGTTGTGGATGAATTTTTCGGCCGCTCTTCTGGCGTAGAGCAGTTCGCCGGCGGACATATTCTCGTCGTCGAAATAGAAGCCAAGATATCTCGGAGGTACAGGCACAGGCGGAGCAGGAGGAGCCACGGCCACTTCTGTAGTCGTTTGAGCCGCTTCTACCGCGAGCCGATGAGCTAGCTCGGGAGTGAACAGTGAGATTTTTTGTTTCTTGCCTTGATCGTAGATCTCGAAATCGTCTTTTGTTAGGCCGCTGATTGGCTGGCCATGAGAATCGCGAACAACAACGGTTACATCGACCATTGTGGCTTTCACTCGAATCGCGTTTGATTCCTGCGGAATGTATGGTTGCGAAGCGATTTTAATTTCGTCGTCGGATGCGGTTTGACTTTGTAGCAGTGAGGCTGCGGCGAGGCAGAGTATCGCCGCGATCAGGATGTGCTTGACGCGCATGAAGTTTCGCCGCCTCTAATAATTTGCGAATGGCGTGGTTCGAACTACCCAGATACTAGCAGTGCGATGCCGTCTCGCGAATAAAAGTTTACTGGAAGGTTTATGAAAAGATATGGCACGCAACGTTTAAGACCAACAGTATCTTGATTCGTGGAAGATTTCGCCCGATGCACGGGCTGGAAGCCACGCTCTAATTCAGTGGTTGCCGAACGACTAGAGCCGTGGAAGATGCATCAAGAAATCGACCAAAGCCGGATGCTCGAAAATGGTGGTGTTGACCAGCGCCGAGACGGTGGCTCTGGCGTCGCGAGCTTCCTCGAGTCTGCTTTCGGGGCCGCCGCTCCAGATTCGTTTTATTTCTTCGATGGCTTTATGTTCAATTTCCTGATGGTGCATGCTCTGCAGTTCGTCCTCCAGATATGCGGTGACGGAATCAAGTGTGCCGCCACCGAGCCACATTCCATGGCATTGCGGGCACCAGTCAATCACGATGTTGGACTTTCCGAAAATAGCGGAAACCATATTTACGTTCTCACATTCGAGGCACGGACGTTTGCTTGCAATCGCGCTGGTTTTATCTAAATTTTCAATTTCATCGTTCAGCCAGCGCAATGAACCGTGTTCGATATTATTTTTCAACTTCCGCAACTCGTCGTTGTAGAGCCAAATTCCCTTGCACGCCGGACAGCCTTTAAACATCATCGAAAATATTTTGTAGTCGTTTAGTTTCTTCTTGCACGCGGGACAAGCGCAGGTGGTGGCGCCGACGAGCGAAGCGCCTTTGATGGGAAGAACCTCCACTTGAGATTCGACATCGCTACTTTTCGCCTTAACCCGCTTGTACCAATACGGGACGTGGACATTATTTACGAAATCCGAAAAACCTTTTCCGCTGACTGGCATAATTTTCGCGAGTTCTTTATCCACCAAATCGAGTTCGCCACCATCCAGCCAGAATCCGCTACAATTCTTGCAATGATGCAAAATAATATCCGTCTGATTCAGGAACCGCACTCGGTCTAAGTTGAAGCCATCACATCGAGGACACTTTTTTACTTGCGGCTCGGGTTCGGCGTCTTTTTGTTGCGAGCAATATTCAATGCTTCCCTGAACCTGGAAAGCCATCTTGTCCAGTTCACCTGAATCCAGCCAAAGGCTTCCGCACTTCTCGCACATGTCGTAGAAGATGAAATCCTTCTTGGTTTTCACCTGATTGTTGGTCATTTCGGTACCGCAATTTAGGCATTTCATCGGGCGATGTCTCCGTGACGTGCGTGTGGAATTTCTGCGTTGAATTTCCGGACAACGAACAATTTACACTTAAGTGCACCAGGAGGTCAAAAACTCCGCCCTCTTAACCCGAGAACGGGGGCACCCTCGCTCTCGTTGACTACGTTTTTTCGGCGGCTAGCGTGCCGGTTGTGATTGCGTCGCGGATTTACGCGGAGAGATCATTTACTGTGCCAGGTCCATGCGGGAGCAAAATGGTGTTGGTTTTTGCGCTGGCGCCGATTTCCTTGATGGTGTCGAAATATTGCGTCATGAGGACCAGGCGCATGACGTCTTGCGCGGTGGTGCCGGGAACGGATTCCTTGAAGGCTTCGACGGATTCGCGCAGGCCTTCGATGATGGCTTTGCGCTGATTTGCAATTCCCTCGCCTTGCAGTTTTTTGCTTTGGGATTCGGCTTCGGCTTTTTTGATGGCGATAATTTTGTCGGTTTCGCCGCGTGACTCGGCGGCTTCGCGTTCGCGCGCGGGGGCGTTGCTATCATTCATCGCGTCTTTCACTTTTTGGTCGGGAATGATGTCGGTGACGAGAACTTTTACGATCGTGTAGCCGAAGCTCTGAGCGATCGGTTCGACTTCACTTTTTACGGCTTCGGCAATGGTGCTCATTTTGGCGAAGGTTTCGTCGAGAGTCATGCTGGGAACGTGGCCGAGCAGAACGTTGAACACGTAGGATTCGATTTGCGATTGTGGATTCGAGAGTTTGTAGAAGGCGTCGCGCTCGCTGCCCGCCATCACCTGATACTACACCGAGACGGGAATTTTCACGAAGACGTTGTCTTTCGTTTTTGTTTCCATATTCATGGCCAGGGTTTGAACGCGCGTGGTGATCATATGCACGGTTTCAAACAGCGGAATTTTCATCTGGAATCCCGGTAGCGCCACTCGATTGAATTTAGAGAAGCGCTCGACAATAGCGCGGTTCGCCGTGTTGACGGTGAAAAATGATCCGACCAGAACGATCAACAAAAACATAACGGCGACGACCATCACGAATATTCCCACGAGTACACTCGAATCTTGCACGCGAACCCCTTGTGCATTTCCGGCTATCCGCCGGGGACTTAAAGACACAGGAATGCAAATGGCAGCGGGAAGATGTATTTCGCGAAGGGCGGGTAAGTGCTTGATGCAGGTAACTGCGAGCGAAACCTGCGAGGGTGTTGGGAGCGTCTACTACGATGCAGAGTAGACCGGATCGGCGGCGCATTTGGCTTCGTCCAAAGGAACTATGAAATTGCGCTTTGGTTATTGCCGTGGCTGTGCCGCTAAGTATCGAAAGCTTGGCATGTCCGTCGGAATCGTTGCGTTCAGTGTGTTTGTGGCTCTGACGTCCACGGCGCGATCTTCGTCGTGGAAGGACAAGGACTGGACACAGTGGACGAAGCAGGACTGTCAGGAAATACTGTGCTACTCGCCGTGGGCTTCATTTATCAAACAAGTATCTCAGCCCCGGGATCGCGTGAGCACTCCGGTTCCCACTCCGAGAGCTATTGTTCGATCGTCCCTTGTCGTCCGGCAGGTCTTTGCAAGGCTAGGCCAAATGGATCCACACTTCACTTTCCCTGACATGCCAGGACAACAAGTCGTCGGAGGAGGAGATGTCGATTGTATTAACGAGAACTTCGGCGACCGAATTGTCGTACGATTTTTTAACGAAGACGGCGTATTTAAAACGCCACCGGATTTGATAGTTTCGGGCCGAAAAATACCCCCGCTTCCGGGGCACCGCGCGAACTCAGCGACATGTGCGATCGGAGGTGGGAGCGACGTCTCCTATCCGCGCATGATGAGCGGTAAGCCGGTATTCAAGCCGGGTAAAAATAGTCTGGTAATCAAAACTGATTTGGATATCAGGCCTCCCGGAATCGGTCCCGCCGATTATTGGCCGTTCGCGCAAGTTGATACCAGGTTTACGTTCGATACGAAAGATATGGTTTACAAGGGCAAGTCGGATTTTTAGAGATGACGCGCAAGTTTGGAGTTTACGCCGCGGAATGATTGCCGGCGGCGCGACGGATGAGAGTGAGATTGATATGATACATATCCCCGGAGCACAAATGATGATGCGCGTTGCGCCGGGATCTTCTATGCGGCTTGTTGATCTGCGCCAACTGAGTGTTCAGCAACTGAGTTCCCTGCTGGATGAAGAGGCGGCGCTATGGCGCACGGAGTTGCATTGGGACTATCAATTTTCGACTGAGCTCATCAAGAAATTCTTGGACACGCATTCACTGGCGGGCGTAGCGACGCTTGAGGACGAGCGTCCAGTGGGATACGGGTTTTATGTTGTGGAAGAGCACAAGGGAATGCTGGGCGGATTATTTGTATCTCCGAAGTATGCGCAGACGGGAGTCGGAGAGCAGATTCTGGGAGATATCGTGCAGACGCTGCGCGGGACTCCGCAGGTTACGCGGATTGAAGTGCAACTCATGCCATTTGGTGCGTCGCTGGAGGGATTGCTGGCGAAGAATGATTTCCGGCTATTTCCGCGACACTTCATGCTGTACGAATTGGGCGCGCACGCGGCGAATACCGCGATGGCGGCGCCGGGGCTACGGATGGAGCGCTGGCACGAACGACACATGGCGGCTAGCGCGGAACTGATTCATCTGACGTACGCGAATCATATTGATGGGGCGATCAACGATCAGTATCGCAGCCGCGCGGGGGCCATGAAATTTCTGAAGAATATTGTGATCTTGCCGGGATGCGGACAGTTTGAGGCGCGAGCGTCATTTGTGCTACGCGATAAATTGAGCGATCAACTGGTTGGCGTGGTGTTAACGAGCATGGTCGCGCCGCGCGTGGGGCACACGACGCAGCTTTGCGTTTTGCCGGGACATCAGGGGCATGGATTGGGGCGGCGCCTGATGTTGGCGGCTATGGATGCGCTGAAAGAACAGAGGGCTGGTGAGCTTTCGCTTACGGTGACTTCGTCGAATGAGCGGGCGGTGAAACTTTATGAGGAATTGGGATTTCAGAAGTTGAAGACGTTTGTGGCTGGGGTTTGGAGCTTGTGATTGGCTTCGGGAGTTGAAACCGCGACCCACAAGGCAAAACCGATTCGAAATCGAGTAGAAATCTGTGACCGCGATCGCAATTCGCAGACTTGAACTGAAAGGTTTGCGCAAGCCGGATTCGTTTGAAGCGCACCGTGAGAAAACATAAGGCGGCCGATCGGGAGATTGGCGTTTCCGGGGTAGGCAGAGTCTCAACTTTGGTTTGGTGAAATTAATTCCTTCTACGGGCAACATTACTTCTTGGTGCGATCCTTCAGCAGGCCTTTTAGTTCGGTCATGAATTCTTTTACGTCTTTGAAATCCATGTACACCGATGCGAAGCGGACGTAGGCTACTTTGTCTAGTTTTTTCAGGCGGACCATCAGGAGTTCGCCTAATTCCTGCGTGGTGAGTTCGCGTTCTTTTGCTTCCTGCACGGCGCGCTCGACTTCGTCCACCATGGATTCCAGTTTTGCGGTGGGGACCGGGCGCTTCTCGCAGGACTTCAGGAGGCCTTGCAGAATTTTCTGTCGGTCGAAGCGCTCGCGGCGACCGTCTTTCTTGATGACCATGTAAGGAATCTCGTCAATGCGTTCGTAGGTGGTGAAGCGGCGGCCGCACTTCAGGCATTCGCGGCGGCGGCGGATGAGATCTCCGGTGCGAGCTTCGCGCGAGTCGATGACTTTGTCGTCGAGATGCGAGCAGAAAGGGCACTTCACTTTTTAGAATCCTTATCCGCTTTAGCAGAACGCGCGGGCGGCGTGGGCACTGCTTGCGCCGGAACGTGCGTGCCGACGTCTTCTGCTTTTGCTTCAGCGCGCGCGAGCTGCCACAACTTGCCCACGCTGAATCCCTGATGAATCAGAAGCGGGATGCCGAGAAGAATGCACGAACAGAAAGTAATAATCCAGAGGGCGATTGCAGCGGCGGTGGCGGGTTCCTGATCCACGCCGAAAATTGTGGTGAGTGCGATGATGCTGGCGAATTGAGCGCCTCCGCCGACGCCAGGCAATTGCAAGGTGGAGCCGACGAGGGTGACGGCGAGCAGCAACATCGCGCCGGGATAATTCATGGAGAATGGGAACGCGTCACCAAAGGCGCGAATGACCATCATGTAGATGAGCACGACGAGTCCCCAGTGCGCGGCGGTGTAAAAAATGGCCATAAGCAAATCGGAGACGGTGCGAATGGCTTGCAAACCTTCGCTGAAACCACCGATGACGCCGGCTACTGCTTTCCGCCAACCACGCGAAGCGCGCCAGCCTTCCAGACGTTCATGAAGTTTTACCGCGCCGTGCAGGCGAAAGTAAATGAGCGATCCGGTGAGCGTGGCGAGCAATGCGACGAGAAGCCAGCCGCCGGTGCGGGCTTTGTCCACCCATTCGCCGCTGGCGCCGGCGTCAAAAAGGCCGCGGGGAAAAATCAGGAGGCTGATGCTGAAGAGCATTAGGGCGGCGGCGAAATCAAATGCGCGTTCGAGTACCCAGATGCCGAACATGCCGGAAACGGGAGTGTGGCTTTTTTGCGCGAGAAGGAGTGGGCGAACCGGCTCGCCGACGCGCGCAAAAAGAAAAATCGAAGCGAAGCCCATAAGCGTCGCGCTGTAAGTGTCCCAGAAACTGCACGCGCCGATGTAGCGAGAGAAACGCTGCCAGCGCAGTGCGCGAATCGCGTAGCATCCGTAAATGGCGACCACGGCGAGAAGCAGCAGAGGGATATTCGCGAGGCTGACGGAATGCATGAACTTCTTCCAGGTGAAATCCGCCAGATGAATTTTGTGACGGGAATGGTAGGCAAACGCGCCGAGGACGGCGATGATGACGAGGCCAATTAAAAGTTTACGATAATTAGCGCGCATTCGATGTGGGGAGCGTAACCGGAGGCATTCAGCGTGTCAAGAATGCATGGGGTGAGCGCTCTTCTGTACTGGTTACCTGAGAAGATCTTCCAATTGAATTTTCGCCTCGGTACGGGCGTCGCGATATTTTACGATTACGGGTGTGTAGAGCGAGATTCCCCAGTCTCTGCCGACGCCATGTTGAACGGCGCGGGCTCCGGCAACCACTACGGCTTCGGCTGGAATAACGAGCGGATCGGTTTCCGTTGCCGAGTAAACTGTTTCGCGGACAAGGTCGTAAACGGGCGTGGAGCGATTCAGAATTGTGCCGCTGCCCAGAACGGCGCGGTGCTGAACGATGGTGCCCTCGTAAACTCCGCAATTGCCACCGACCAGAACTTCGTCTTCGATGATGACAGGGAGAGCGCCGACCGGCTCGAGGACTCCGCCGATTTGCGCGGCGGCGCTGAGATGACACTTGCGGCCGATTTGCGCGCAACTGCCGACCAGAGCGTGCGAGTCAACGAGTGTGCCTTCGTCCACGTATGCGCCAACATTAATGAACATGGGCGGCATGCAAGTTACGCCGCGGCCGATGAAACTGCCGTCACGAATGCTGGAGCCACCAGGAACGATGCGCACGCCATCTGCCGCGGACATCGGTTTGAGTGGGTAGGTGGCTTTATCGAAAAAAGGCAGGCGTGAGGGATGGACCGATTGATCCACCACAGCGCCCATGCGAAAGCCGAGAAGGATTCCCTTTTTCACCCAACTGTTTACGCGCCAACCGATTTGTGTTGTGGCGTCGGGTTCGGCGGCGCGCACTTTTCCATTGTTGAGGGCGGATTTGAATTGGCCGAAGAGCGCGACGTCGCGCTCGGTGTAGCGCTCTGGTGGATGATCGAAGAGTTGCGTAATTTGCGCACGCAAGTCTTCGAGTGAAATTTCTTGCCGCGATGCTTCAGGCGACATGCGCTTTGCCTTGTTGCGGCGCGCCTTCACTGAGAAGACCGCAGAATTCCAGAACGGATTTAATTTTCGCGAGGCTTTCGGGTTTGGGCGCTACGAGCGGCAGGCGCCAGACTGGATCGAGAAGATCCATGAGGCCCATTGCGGCTTTTACCGGAATGGGACTGGACTCGATGAAATTTACGTCCATCAGAGGAAGATATCGGCGGTGAAGTTTTCGCGCGGCGTGGAAATTTACTTCGTTGCAGAATTTTGCGAGACGCGACATTTCCGCGGGAATTTCGTTTGAGACTACGGAGATGATTCCTCTGCCGCCGAGAGCGGCAAGAGGAAGCGTGAGCGCGTCGTCTCCGCTGAGAACGATGAAACTTTCGGGAACGAGATTCAGAATCGCGCCCATTTGAGCGATGTTGCCGGAAGCTTCTTTCACTCCAGCGATGTATTCGATTTCGGAGAGACGCGCGATGGTCGCGGGTTCGATGTTGACTGCCGTGCGGCCAGGGACGTTATAAACGATGAGAGGAAGTTCGACGGCCGTGGCGATGGCGCGATAGTGCTGGAACAATCCCTCCTGCGTGGGTTTGTTGTAATACGGCGCGACGCTGAGGATTCCGTCCGCGCCCATTGCGGCAAGCTCGCGTCCGAGCGCGATAACTTCGGCAGTATTGTATCCGCCGGCGCCAGCCAGAACGGGAATTTTGCCTTTTGCTTCTTCGAGCGTGATTTCGACGACGCGCAGGTGTTCCTCACGCGTGAGCGTGGGGCTTTCTCCCGTGGTGCCGCAGGGCACCAGAAAATTGATACCGTGATCAATTTGGCGGCGCACCAAGCCGCGGAAAGTTGCTTCATCGAGCGAACCATCGGGCCGAAATGGTGTGACCAATGCTGTTCCGCATCCTGTAAACATTGTTGCCTCCATTCGATTTCAGATGACGGCGTGAATCATGCTGCCATCAGCCGAACAAAACATCACTAAATTCGTAAACTCCGCGGCGGCCCATGGCCCACTTCGCGGCGAGCAGCGCTCCGCGGGCGAAACCTTCGCGGTTGCGAGCGGTGTGGCGCAGCGTGATGGTGTCCTCGGGTGAATCGAAACCGATTTCGTGGGTGCCGGGTTGGCTGCCCGCGCGCGAAGAACTAACACTGACCGGACGCTTGTAGCCCGAGCGTTGCATACCTTCTAGGAGTTGAAGCAGCGTGCCGCTGGGCGCGTCCTTTTTTGCGGAATGGTGGATTTCCCATGCCCACGCGCCGAAATCTGGTTGCGATTCGAGAAGGCGGGCAGCTTCGTTTACCACGCGCGTAAAAATATTCACGCCAATACTGAAGTTGCGGCTCCAGACGAGTGAAACTCCGGCGGTTTCGACAGCCTTGCGAACGCGCGGAAGTTCGGCGTGCCATCCGGTAGTGCCGCAGACAATATTTACTCCGGCCGAGGCGAGATGTTCGATATTTGCGGGCGCGGTGGACGGTTGCGTAAATTCGATGGCTACTTGCGCGCCGTTCAAGGATTCTCTTGTGAGTGCGGCACCATTCGTATTGGTCTTTGAGTCCACGCGAGCGCAGACGGTGAAGCCCGCTGTGGGAGCGAGAGTTTCGATCATGTGGCCCATTTTCCCGTAGCCAATGATTGCAAGATTCATTGTGCGATCGCTTTCACTTTCTCGATTACGTCAAAGACGGCCGGATCAGGATCTGCGAAAAACTCTTCGTGCAGAAGTTGCGCGGCGCGTGTTGCGTCCGATTCGGCTACGACGAAGCTTACGTTCAGGCGCGACGCGCCTTGCGAAATCATGCGGACTGGAATTTCTGCTAGCGCGCCGAAAACGCGCGCGGCAACGCGCGGAGTGGAACGCAGATTATCGCCCACTACGCAGACGATTGCCTGGCCGGATTCCGCGGAAATATCCGCGTAGGGGCGGACTTCGGCGCAGATGTCATCGAGGTGACGCCCATCATCAATGGTGAGCGAAACGCTAATTTCAGATGTGGCGAGCATGTCCACAGGCGTTTCGTAGCGATCGAATACTTCAAAAATATTCTTGAGGAATCCGTGGGCCATTAACATGCGTGTGGAGCGGATGTCCACGACGGTGATGCCGCGCTTGCAGGCGACGCACTTGATTATGCTGGTTGAGGGAACTCGATCCGCGACGATACGCGTTCCCGCGCCATCGGGACGGCGCGAATTCAGCACGCGCACGGGGATATTTTTTTCCATTGCAGGCAGCAGCGTGGCCGGGTGCAAAACTTTGGCGCCGAAGTAGGCAAGCTCGGCGGCTTCGTCGAATGAAAGCATTTTGATGCGGCGCGCTTCGGGAACGAGACGCGGATCGCAGGTGAGCATGCCGTCCACGTCTGTCCAAATTTGAATTTCAGATGCGTTGAGCGCGGCGCCGACGATTGCGGCGGAGAAATCCGAGCCTCCGCGGCCGAGGGTGGTGGTGATTCCCTGATCGGTTGCGCCGACATAGCCTGCCATCACAGGCACGGACCGCGGCGGAAGCGATCGAACTGCGTTCGAGATACGCGAATTTGTTTCTTTCACGAGAGGAGTGGCGCGCGTGTGGCGGGCGTCGGTGACGATTAGCTGGCGCGCATCGAGATGATGGGCGTTGATGCCGGCGTGTTGAAGAACGAGCGTGACAATTTGGCTGGAGAGGCGCTCGCCGAAACTTGCGAGGTCGTCCGCGGCGATGGGATCGACGGTGCGCGCCGTCGCGATGCGATCAACGAGTTCGCGCAATGCGCGAAAATGTGACGCGAGAATTTTGTCCAGCGCGGCGCGATGGGCGGTTCCTACTGTTGGTGCGGATTCACGGAGATGATATTCGCTTAGACGGGCAAGCCTGGTGTGCGCGTCTTCGCATCGTCCTTCGCTGTGGGCTTCAGCAGCTGCGTGGCCGATGGAGAGGAGTTCGTTGGTGGTTTTGCCCATGGCGGAAACTACGACGAACGGCGCGTCGGCGCGGCGTGCGTTGATGATGCGGGCGAAGCGGCTAAGCGCTTCCGCTGATTCGAGTGAGGTTCCGCCAAATTTCGTGACGATCATGATGAAAATCCTGCCGACGCGGATTGGAGCTGCTTCACCATGCGCATGTAAATTTCGACGGCGTCGCGTAAATCCTGTTTTGCCACGCGCTCTTCGCTGGTGTGCGCGACGTGAATGGTGCCGGGGCCAATTAGGAACGGAATGCCCCACGCGCCAGCGAATGCAGGGATATCCGTGGTGAAAGCGGCAACTGTTGTTGGGAAGCCATCGAGCGCGCCTAGCCGGACTGCTGGAATGCAGAGGACTTCCGCGGCTTCTACGCGGCCTGCGCAAATTTTTGTGACTGCCTGCTTGAGCGGCGCCGGATCGGCGACCAGGCGGATCAAGATTTCCGCGCGGGCGTAATCGGGAATAACGTTTGGAGCACGACCGCCTTCGATGGTGCCGATATTCATTGTGGACGCGCCGAGCAACGGGTCGGATGGCATCGGGATGCGCCGCAAATCGGCGAGCACATCGAGTAACTTTTCGATAGCGGATTCGCCGAGTTCCGGGTAGGCGGAATGCGCCATGCGGCCGCGCGCAGTAATTTCGTAGCGCAAAGACCCCTTTGATCCCAAAGCTAACCGATTTTCCGTGGGCTCGCCATTAATGATGTAACGAGCGCCGCGCGAAATTTTCGCCGCGGCCAGGGCACCTGCGCTGTTGCGTTCTTCGCCGACCAGCAATAGCAAGCCGATATTTGTTGTGCCGCACTCGAGCAGAAGGCGCGTGGCTTCGGTCATTGCGGCGATGATTCCTTTTGCGTCGCAGGAGCCGCGGCCGCGGATGTGCGTTTCGTCTTCAGACGAAGCGAAAAATGGCGGCACGGTATCCATGTGAGTGGAAAGCGTGATGAGCGGCGCGCCGAACGAAACAAATATATTTTCGCGGCCCGATTCGACGGGCAGCCTTTCCAACTTCCCACTGAAACGATTCGCCAGCGGCGCGAGATGCTGGTAGAGAAATTCGGAGACGCGCCCTTCACGGGGCGTTGTGGACTCGATATCCACCAAAGCGCGAGTTAGAGCGAACAAATCCATTTGGACAAATGCCTTTTCTCGCGATTCGCGAACAAATTTTCTGTGATTGCGTGATCGGAATGAGAGAAAAGAGAAGGAAAAACCGGCACGCGCGGCAGACCGCGAGGGCGTCCCTTCTCGATAGCACTCCATCCGCGCGCAATTCACGCACTACGGATGACAGTGAGCCGGTTTTAGCCGGACTCCCCAACTTTTCAGGCTGTGCTCCCTGAAAAATTTCGGCGGAGAAAGTGTTGCGCGCCCCTTTCGCACGAGCTTCCGAAGCTACTCGGAATTCCAGCCCGGCTACTGATGGCCTCCGCGCCTCTACCAAGAACAAGTTAAGTTAACAAATCGGGCCGCAGGGGTCAAATTCAGTCGGTGGCCAGGACCAGAAAGGGCGCAAAGGTGTCTGTGGAAAATCAGCGTTGAGAGGCGGCCTCGATGATCGAAGCCAAATCTCCCGGGACGGGAATGATATTTACACACTCGAAGCCTGAACTTCTCAACAAAGCTTTCCACTCGATCGCGCTGCGTTCTTTGCCGCCGGTAACCGCCAACATGTTCAGGTCGCTCATCAAACGCTGTTCCAGATCTGAATCAGCATGATCCACTACATCCGGTAGCACAAATTCGATTACGAGGAGCCGGCCATTCGCCGGCAGAACTGAGAGGCAATTGCGGAGAATGCTGATTGCCGCTTCATCTCCATAGCCATGGAGCACATGTTTCATCATGTAGACATCGGCCCCCGGCGGAATGGCGACGCAGAGATCGGCGGCCATAAGCTTGCAGCGATTGTTCAGCCCTTCGGCTTTAAAGCGTTGTTTTGCGCTATTAATGGATTCTTGGCAATCGACTAGCATGCCGTATACGTCCGGAAACGCTTTGAGTATCGCGGAGATCAGCGCGCCTCCGCCGCCCCCGAGGTCGGCCACCACGTGGTGAGCGGAGAAGTTCCAAGCCCGCGCGATGCACATATAGTTTTCCGCCGGGGCGGTGCCCATGACGGCGCGAAAGATTTCTCCGCCATCCGAGACTTTGGACCAGCGCAGCGCAACACCTTCGCGCTTCGCGACGCTCGTCGCGTTTTCTCCGGTGCGAATACACTCTGTCAGATAAGACCAATTGTCGGCGAGCAGGTCTGCCCAGAACACCACCGCCGCCCATTCTGAATTGGGGGCATCTTTGCGCAGCGGCTCGCCAAACGGAGTCAGAACGAAGCGCGCCGGTGCGGTTTCTGCTACGACGCCGAAGCTCGCCAGCGCGCGCAGCAGGCGGTACAGCGATGCAGGATCGGCCTGGCAGCGGCTTGCTAGTTGATCGACGGTTCGCTCATTGCCTCCGAGAGCGTCCGCCACGCCGAGGCGTGCGGCAGCGCAGAGGACCCGGCTGCGGGCGTAGCCCATTGCCATGCCGGTGATCGTGTCATTGTGAATTACATTACCGATTGCGCCTCGCGCTTCCGGCATCTTCATCCTCCTGGAACCAGACGGAACCAGCACAGACCGATGGCGGGATAGACACGCGCACATTGTATCAAATTCACGAAATTCGAAGTTCCGGAAGCGCTGGGAGAGGCCCAGTTGGAACCCACCATCCTACCCATAGATCATCTTCCCAAGACTTTTTTTGTGACAAAATGACTTTGGCGGCGTCTTATTGGGATAAGAGCGTCGACCAGACAGCCTTTTGGTAGATGCCCTATGGGAGATCGAGGAGAGCGAAGTATTATGCCGAAACTAGGCACAGCCCCATTGCAAGGTGAAGTGCTCCAGGGAACGCTGGATTTGTTGATTCTGCAAACGTTGATACTCGGAGCGGCTCACGGGCACACGATCGCGCACGTCATCGAGCATCGCTCGGACGAGGTGCTTCAGGTAGAGCACGGCTCGCTATATCCGGCGCTGCATCGCCTGGAAGATCGCGGATGGATTGCATCATTCTGGGGTACTTCAGAGAACAATCGCAAAGCGCGTTACTACCGTCTGACGCCAAAAGGCCGAAAGCAGCTTATCCAGCAAACCGGGCGCTGGGAACAACTGGTGCATGCGATCAATCGAGTCTTAAAGCCGGCTACGGAGTAGCGCGATGAGCTGGAAGCGATATTTTCGGCGGAAGCAGTGGGATCAAGAACGGGCGCGGGAGCTTGATGCCCACATCGAAATGGAAGCTCAGGAAAACGTTGCGCGTGGGACGTGGGCGGATGAGGCGCAGTACGTCGCGCGCCGAAAGCTCGGCAACGCGACACTTATTCGAGAGGAGATCTATCACATAAACAGCATCGAATTCCTCGAAACTCTCTGGCAGGACGTGCGGTTTGCTCTTCGCATGTTGCGGAAGAATCCCGGATTTACGGCCGTCGCGGTTCTGACGCTTGCGCTGGGTATTGGCGCGAATACGGCCATCTTCAGCGTTGTCTACGCAGTGCTGCTGAAACCACTCCCCTATCCAAAGTCCGAGCAGTTGGTGAACGTGTTTCAAGCGAAACCGGCCGATGGAATTACTCAGACTGGCTGGTCGTCATTGACGCTGGAAGAACTGCGAGCGCAGAACTACATTTTTAGCGACGTGGCAGGTGTTGCGCGCCATCAGTTGACGCTAACGGGCCGCGGCGATCCGTCGGTTGTAAACACAAACGTGGTGACGCCAGAACTATTCGCGGTTCTGGGCACCAGACCCATCGCCGGACGCGGTTTACTTCCGGAAGATGGCAAGCCCGGTGCTGCGCCTGTGGTAGTTCTGAGCGAAGAGCTATGGCGGGACCTATTTGACGCAGACACAAATGTTATTGGAACGTTTATTAATCTGGATAAGAAGTCATTCACCGTCGTCGGCATCATGCCCACGAGTTTCCGGTTTCCTGCTCTCACGGCCAACCAACAGGTCTGGATTCCTGTTGCTCAGGATCCATTGTTCAGCCCGTTTATGAATTTTCGCGGCAGGCATTTCCTGCTGGTTATCGCACGTTTGAAGCCGGGAATTTCCGCCGCGGAGGCTCAGGCAAATCTGAATGCAATCAGCGCGAACCTCGCAAAGGAATTTCCCGCGCAAAATGCCGGATGGGAAAGTCACATCGAGCCGCTGCAACAAGACATCGTCGGAAGTTCGCGCTCCGCACTTCTAGTGCTGTTGGGCGCCGTCGGTCTGGTGCTGCTGATTGCGTGCGCCAACATTGCCAATCTCCTTCTCGCTCGCGCGACGTCAAGAGCCAGAGAAATGGCCGTACGAGCCGCGTTGGGCGCCGGACGAATCCGAATCATTCGCCAACTGCTCAGCGAGACTGCCGTGCTCGGTCTGCTTGGCGGTGCCGCAGGAATCGCTATCGCCTACTGGGGCGTACAAGCGTTGAGTTCACTTCTGCCGCCGACTTCGAGTTCGTTTCTGCCACCGACTTTGCCGCAAGTGAATGCAATTCGTGTTGACACTTTTGTGCTGGGATTTGCGCTGCTGCTTTCCGCATTCGCGAGCTTTGCCTTTGGATTGGCGCCCGCGCTTTTTGCGTCAAATTCCAATTTGCAGACGAGTCTTCGAGAGGGAGGAGGACGCTCTGGTGAAAGCGGCGGACGGCGGCGTGCGCGCAACGTTTTAGCCGCCGGAGAAATTGCGCTCGCGATGGTGCTTTTGGTTTCGGCCGGGTTGCTGTTGCGTAGCTTCACCAAACTGATGTCCGTAAATCCAGGGTATGTGGCGAAACACGTCTTGAAGGCTGACGTTTCCTTGCCCCGCTTTCAATATTCAACACCGCAACAATGGGCAACATTCACCGACGAGCTGATGGCCCGAATCAAAGCTGAACCAGGCTTGCAGAATTCCGCGATGGTTGTTCCGGCGCCGATGATCAGCGGCGGGGTGAATCTGGGCTTCGGTATTGTGGGAAATCCTCCGCCATCCGCGGGAACATCCAGATCGGCAGATTACGTTTCCGTCACCCCGGACTATTTTCGCGTTTTGGGAATCCCGCTATTGGCGGGCCGTTACTTCAATGAGCATGATCTCATGACCGTTCCTCGCGTAACTGTGATCAGCGAGGCGATGGCGAGGGTCTACTTTCCAAACGAGAACCCGATCGGAAAGCACCTGGTGTTCGCGTTTCCTCCCGAATCCGGTACCGAGCGCGAGATTGTCGGCATTGTCGGAAACATTCGAGACGTTACGCTCAGTCAAGTCCCTGGCCCGATGATGTACGTTCCGTTCGCCCAGTCACCATTTTGGGGCGGCGCGGTGATCGTGAAGAGTACGTTGAGTTCTGCAGACGTGGCAGCTGCGATTCGCCGGGATGTGCGGCAAATGGACAAAGATCTGCCGGTGACGGACGTCGAAGAGCTGACCGCTCTCATCGAAGCTTCGACCGCACAGCCGAAGTTTCGAACGTTCCTGCTCGGACTGTTTGCAGCGATGGCATTGATCCTGGCTTCCACCGGAACTTTCGGCGTGATTTCTTACTCGGTGTCTTGCAGAACGCACGAGATCGGTATTCGCGTGGCGCTGGGCGCTTCGCGCAGCGCAATCTTGCAAATGGTCTTGCGCGAAACGCTAGTTCTCACGTTTGCAGGTCTGGCGATTGGAATTCCCTGCGCGCTTGCGGCTTCGCGTCTGGTCGGGAATTTGCTTTACGGAGTTTCGCCGAATGATCCCGCGACGCTCACGATCGTCGCACTGGTTCTCACCACGGTAGCGATCTTCGCTGGGTATGTTCCGGCGCGGCGCGCGATGTGCGTGGATCCGATGGTGGCTCTGCGGCACGAGTAATACGTTGCGGTACGTGAAGGATGGACGTGAAGGGTTGATATGAGCTGGAAACGATTCTTTCGACGGACGAAATGGGATGAAGAGCGAAGGCTCGAATTGCGGACGCATCTAGAAATAGAAGCGGACGAAAATGTTTCGCGCGGAATGTTGCCGGACGAAGCGCGCTATGCGGCAAACAGAAAATTGGGGAATTCGACGCAGATCCGCGAGGAGATTTTTCATATGAACAGCATGGCCTTTGTGGAAACGATGTGGCAGGACCTGCGATTCGCGTCCCGCATGTTGCGCAAGAAGCCCAGCTTCACGATTGCTGCAGTGCTGACGTTGGCGCTCGGAATTGGCGCGACGACGGCGATCTTTAGCGTCGTGAATTCTGTGTTGCTGAGGACGCTGCCGTATAGCGATTCCGCGCGCGTCGTCGTGATGCACGAAACCAATCCGAGTGTCGGTCAGGTCGCAGTTTCTTACCCAAATTTTCTGGACTGGCGCGAACAAAGCCGGACGATTGCACAAATGGCTGCGGTCCATAACATGGGATTTAATCTCTCGGGTATCAATCAGCCGGAAAGTATCAATGGATACGGCGTCTCGCCAAATTTTCTATCGTTGCTGGGCGTGCGGCCAATTATCGGTCGCGATTTTCTGGCCGCCGAAGAAAAATCTGGAACCGCGCCGGTCTTGTTGCTTTCTTACAAACTATGGCAATCGCATATGGGAGGAGATCCCCACGTCATTGGCCGAAATATTACGCTCGACGGCCGGAGTTTTACGATCGTGGGCGTCCTGCCGCCGACATTTTATTTTCTCGACAAGGCGGACGTGCTCACACCGATTGGAATTTGGCTCGATGCCGACATGATGGGCCGGGGCGAGCGGGGCGATATGGACGTGGCTGGGCGGCTAGCGCCCGGCGTAACGCTGGCTCAAGCCCGTGCTGAGGTGAGCGGGATCGCCGCGCGTCTAGCGCAGCAGTATCCGCTTGAAAATCACGGTGGCGGAGCGCAACTGGCGACCATTCGCGATGAATTTGTGAGCGACCCACAGCCCGCGATTCTGGTGCTTTTCGGAGCGGTAATGTTCGTACTCCTGATCGCCTGCGCCAATGTCGCCAATCTTTATCTGGTGCGAGGCGCGGAGCGAGCGAAGGAAGTTGCTGTGCGGTTGGCATTCGGCGCGCGGCGCGGACGTATCGTTCGCCAGATGCTCACAGAAAGCCTGCTGCTAGCCGCGCTCGGCGGAGGGCTCGGAGTCCTATTAGGCATGTGGAGCCTTTCCGGATTGGCCCGCTTGATTCCACCCGACACTCTGATGGGCATGGATATCCGAATGGATGGCGGCGTTTTTCTATTTGCCGGCGTGCTGATGGTTTTTGTGGCCGTGGCCTTCGGGCTTGTTCCAGCATTGCAGTCCACACGGCCGGACGTTCAGGAGGCATTGAAGGATGGCGGGCGAAGCTCGACGCCGAGCACGAAGCAACATCGAGTGCGCGGCGCGCTCGCAATTGCGGAAACCGCTTTGGCGTTGGTGCTTTTGATCGGCGCGGGATTAATGGTGAAAAGTTTGTACCGGCTATTTCAGGTGAGTCCCGGTTTCGAGGCGGATCGCGTGTTGACGATGGGAATGAACTTGCGCTCTTCGCAGTATTCAAAGCCGGAAGCGGAACTACTATTCTGGCAGCGAATTCTGGATCGCGTTCGCGCCATTCCCGGAGTGGAATCCGCGGCCGTCGGATCTGTCGTGCCCTTCACGGGAGATCATAGCCGCGCGGACATTACGTTTGAAGGGCTGCCAGTTCCCGCACTCGGAGAGTTTCCTCACCCGGACTATCACTCCATCAGTTCGGATTACCTGAACGCACTTGGCCAGCCCTTGCTTCGCGGACGCGCGTTCACTGAAGGTGATCATGAGGCGGCGCCGGCAGTGGGGCTGATCAATTCCCGATTGGCACAACGCTACTGGCCGAATGGAGACGCGATTGGTAAACGATTCACGTTCGGACACCCGGGCCCGAAGAACAAATGGATCACCATCGTAGGAATTGTCAGCGATACAAAACTCTACGGCCTTGAGAACCCCTCTCGATTTGAGATTTATTTGCCTTACCGTCAGGAACCTAAAGACGGCATGACGCTGGCCGTACGCTCTTCGGCTGACCGAGCAGGCCTTAGTTCGGCGGTGCGTACGGCAATCGCGGAAATTGACAAGGACCAAGCGGTGTTCCAAGTCGAGACGATGAAGGAACTCGTGAACGAATCCGTTTCCACGCGGCACGCGACGCTCATACTGCTCGAGATGTTCGGTGCGCTGGCACTGGTGCTGGCGAGCATCGGAATTTACGGCGTGATGGCCTACTCCGTCGCGCTGCGCACGCATGAGATTGGCATCCGAATGGCGCTGGGCGCGCAAAAGAAGGATGTGCTGCGCATGGTGATGGGACAAGGGGCGCGGCTAGCGTTCACCGGCGTAGCGATTGGAGTGATGGCCGCGCTGGCGTTGACTCGATTGCTTTCGAGCTTGCTGTTTTCAGTGAGCGCGATTGATCCGATCGTATTTATCTCTGTGCCGGTTCTGCTGATCCTGGTGACGCTGGTTGCCTGTTACATTCCGGCGATGCGCGCGATGAAGGTTGACCCAATGGTTGCGCTCCGGTACGAGTAACAGCACTTCAGAATAGTCACCGCGCGATGATAATAAGCCAGTCCGCGCCGAGCGGAGTCTTTCCTCCTGACATATTTGTCTGCGTCGCTTTGATTTTTTGGAGTGACGAAGCCGTGTTTGCGGCGTCTGATGAATTGAATCCTTTGGACGACCAGCCGCGTAGAATGGTAACCGGACTGGGACAGGGCCGGACGGCCAACGAAGAACTGAGAGGAGCGAGCCAGATGGATCAAATCGGATTCCTGGAGGGATTGATTCAGGACGTTCGCTACGGTCTGCGGACCCTGCGAAAGAATCCCGGCTTCACGGCGGTGGCCGTCCTTACGCTGGCGCTGGGTATCGGTGCGAATACCTCCATCTTTACGTTGATCAACGCGGTCATGCTGACGCGCCTTCCCGTCGGCCACCCGGAACAACTCGTCCTTCTTCATTGGGTTTCGCACTCGAAGGGTCCATACGTTTGGAATAGTTCCAGCTCGTACGGTGGCTGCGACACCATTGACGCCGGCTCCGGTTACAGCAATTGCTCATTTTCGTTTCCAGACTACGAGAATTTCCGCGCGCACGCCCAGAGCTTCCAGGGAATCACTGCTTTCGGCGGGGGTGTTGGCGCGCAGCTAGATAGGAACGGCCAGGCCACGCGCGCGAACGGGCAAAGTGTTAGCGGAGACTATTTCTCAGTGCTTGAGGTCCGCCCGGCTTATGGCCGAATGTTGACTGACTCGGACGACAAACCGGGCGCAGTTCCGGTCGTCGTTCTTGAATACACCTATTGGCAGAAACAATTCAATAGCGATCCGAAAGTCGTCGGCACCAACATACTTCTCAATAGCGTGCCGTTTACAATTGCAGGAATTGCTCCTCCAGAGTTCTTCGGACTCTCGCCGGGATCGCGGCCGAATTATTGGGTTCCGTTGCACACCAGAGATCGCACCGCGACGAAGCCCGATCCGACTCGCTACGAGGCGAGAACTATTTGGCTCTATGCGATCGGAAGGCTGAAACCGGGAGTACCCGTGGAAAGGGCGCGTACGGAACTGGAAGTCCTGTTCCGCGGATCGCTCGCAAATGAGGCGTCAGCCGCGGCGAAAGTGCCCACGAAGTACGAACAGACTCATCCGGGCAAGACGATTGACACCGACCTGAGCGTTGCGCTAACGAGCACTGAACGTGGCCTGGCAGGAATGCGTCAGAGGTATTCCACGCAGCTATTTGTGTTGATGGCGGCGGCCGGCCTGGTGATGCTGATCGCGAGTGCGAACATCGCGAATCTGTTGCTGGCCCGCGCTGCAGCTCGCAGAAAGGAAATCGCCGTGCGTTTGGCTATTGGCGCAACCCGTGCGCGGTTGCTGCGGCAGTTGCTTACGGAAAGTCTGCTACTTGCCCTTTTCGGATGCGTAAGCGGGCTAGTAATTTCCTATTGGGCGACCAAAGGCCTTGGTCTGGTGATTTTCTCCGCGCGTGCAACACCAGCGTTGCTTTCGATGTTTCGTCCAAATCTGGTTGTGTTTGGATTCGCAGTTGGAATTGCTACTGTTGCGTCGGTTCTTTTTGGATTGATTCCCGCGCTTACAAGCACGCGCGTTTCTCCCGGCGCCACTCTGAAAGCGGCGGGAGGCAGTTCCGGCGGCGCATCTTCAGAGAGTAGAAATCGGCTAGGACGCACGCTCGTAGCGGTTGAAATGGCCCTGGCTCTGGTGCTGGTGATCGGTGCCGGTCTGTTCTTGCGGACTCTGATCACTTTGGAAACGCTCGATCCCGGATTCCGCACGGATCACCTGCTCACCTTTTCGATATCGCCGTCGTCCGCAAAACTTTCAGACGAGAAAACTGCGGCGCTCGGACAGGAACTCCAACGCCGGCTCGCCGCGCTGCCTGGTGTGGATCGCGTCACGTGGTCGGGACAGTTGCTGCTTTCCGGCAGTCTTTGGACCACGGACGTGAAGATTCAGGAACGTCCCGACGTCGGCGAAGTGGACACGCAGCAAGCCAGCATCGGCCCGAGTTACTTTGAAACGCTGAAAATTCCGCTGCTCGCCGGCAGAAGCATTTCAGCGGCAGACTGCCGGACAGATTTTCCGGGCATCTGGGTGAACCACGCATTTGCGGCGAAATATCTGAAAAACGCCAATGCCGTCGGGCTTCACATCGTGCAGGACGACAAATCGCGTGAAATATTGGGAGTCGTTGGCGACGTGAAGTATCAGAGCGTGAAAGACAATTTTGCGCCCACGATCTACTCGGCGATGCCCGGCGGAGACTTCACCTTTCAAATAAGGACCCTTGCGAAACCCGAGTCGCTTCAAAACGCGGCAAGAAAAATTGTTAACGAAGTGGCGCCGAATCTTCCTGTTGGGGAAATGAGCACGCTACAAGACGAGATCGACGGCAATCTGGCTGCGGAAAATTCGCTGGCCCGGCTTTCCTCTGGATTCGGATTTCTCGCTCTGATTCTGGCGGCCATCGGCATCTATGGAGTTCTCGCCTATTCCGTCGCGCGTCGCACGGGCGAGATCGCCATTCGCATGTCACTCGGCGCGATGCCCGGAAATATCCTTGGGCTCATCTTGAGGGAGGGGCTGCGGCCGACGCTCATCGGTGCGGTGGTTGGTCTCCTCGGCTCGTGGGGGCTTACGCGCTTCGTTCAAAAATTCCTCTACGGCGTGAAGCCGCTTGACGCAACGACGTTCGCTGTTGCGACGCTCGTACTGCTCATGATTGCGACGCTGGCCTGCATCATTCCGGCACGCCGTGCCACACACGTCGACCCGACAGTCGCATTGCGGAATGAGTGACGGAATTTAGCTAGCACAGAACTCTCACAATAATCCTCGAAAAGGGCCGAATAGCGGCATATTCCGGCCTTTTGCAGGTCGCCCGCTCAGCACTTGTACTGCATCCAGCGCGCAGCTAAGATGCACCCACCGCGAAAACCACGCCGGTGGAACTTTTTTGCCCTCATATGCGTTCCATTCAGTGGAGGCCTAGAGCCGCCGTGGACGCGAGGCTAACAGACAATTGGAACCAGAAGCCCAACTGGTCCAGCAATGCCTGCGCGGAGACGGCGCCGCATGGGAGGAACTTGTGCGACGCCACTCGCGCCGCATATTCAACCTCTGCTACCGCTTCACGAATCAGCGGCAGGAGGCTGAGGACCTCTCGCAGGAAGTTTTCATGCGCGTCTATAAAACGCTGGGAAGCTACCGTGATATTTACGGAGCATTCGGCACCTGGGTTACCAGCGTAACGCGAAATCTTTTGATAGATCATTATCGCCGCACGCGGCGTGATCGGTTGACGGATTCAATGGAAGATGTGATGCCACAAGTCGAAGAAAAAGAATCGGCGGGAAGGCGGCCGGATCACACAGCGGCGGTCACCGAGCTGGGCGAGCATCTGCAAAAAGCGCTCGGAAAACTTTCGCCGGATTTGCGTGAAGCTGTTATTTTGCGGGATCTGGAAGGGCTGGACTACAAAGAGATTCAGCAGGTGTTGGAAGTGCCGGAAGGCACGGTGAAATCCCGTATCAACCGCGGACGAATCGAACTGGCGCGAGTGTTGAATGAGATGGGAGTACGACCGAATTAGTTGAATGATTTATTTGGAGTTAGCGATGAATTGGAACTGTGAACAAATCGAAGCGCGATTGAGTGACTTTCTGGAAGGCGCTCTTACGCCAGAGGAAGCTGCTCTCTTCGTGGCGCACTCCAGCACCTGCGCGCAATGCCAGGAACTGGTGGCAAGCGTACGCGGCCTGATCGGCGCGATGCACGCACTCGAACCAGTGGCGGCTCCCGTCAACCTGATGCCCGCCATTCTGAATAGCACGCTCGGGCCGCGCCCGTCGTCCAGCGGATGGCGCGCATGGTTTGGCTGGACGCGCATTATATTCCAGCCACGGATCGCATACGGCGCGTTGACGGTGCTCGTCACGCTTGGCATCGTTTCGCAAGCGCTTGGTATTCAGTGGAGCATGCCGACGGTTGCGGATTTGAATCCAGTGAATCTGTACCGCAATGCCGACCGGAAAGCACATTTGGCTTATGCAAAGGGATCCAAGTTTGTCGGAGACTTGCGCGTTGTGTATGAAATTAAGTCCCGGCTGGAACCTTCTGAGCAGGATTCTGCTCCGCAGAAGACTCCCGCTGCGCAACCTTCTTCACCGGGACAGAGCAAAACGCCTTTGAATTCTCCGCTGAATCGCGCGGAATCCGCGGAAGACTATTTCACCCGGCTGGCTTGCGCAGTGTGGATAGCGCCGGTAAGGAGCATGCCATGAAGTGTGCCGTTCATCCTGAAGTGGACGCAACCGGGTATTGCCGGAATTGCGGCAAAGCTTTATGCACCGCATGCTCGCGCGAAGTTCGCGGCATGATCTATTGCGAAGCGTGTCTGGCAGATCTGGTCACGCAGCCGCGCGCGGCCCCGATCGAAGGCGGGCGGAGTCCCGCGCTCGCAACCATGCTGGGGTTTGTCCCGGGGCTAGGCGCGGTTTACAACGGCGAATACATGAAAGCGATTGTTCATGTACTTGTTTTTGCTTCCCTAGTCGGAATTGAAAGCGGTGACCATCCGGATTCCATCCATGCGTTTATCGGCATCATGATTGCCGCATTCGTCATCTATATGGTGATTGATGCCAATCTTTCCGCGAAAGCACGTCTCGCTGGAAAAGCGCCTTCTGATCCTTTGTCTGAAATCGGCAAAGGCAGGACGGTATGGCCATTTGTGCTGATTGGAATCGGGATTCTGTTTTTGCTGCGGAACTTCGATTTCATCAACATGGACGAGATGATTAATCGCTGGTGGCCCCTGTTGCTGATTGCGATAGGCGGATTTATGGTCTGGCGGCGGACTGAGAAGCGATCATAGAAATTCGGAGGAAGACCATGGCAATACGATGTAACTGTCAACGCTGCTCGATTCGAGGACTGATGGGCCCGGCGATTCTAATTACGATTGGCGTCCTGTTCTTGGTCCAACAGTCGCATTGGGCTTACCACTTCGGAAGGACTTGGCCCGTGATTCTCCTGGTCATCGGTGTCGTGAAGTTGGCGGAAGCACTGGCTTCAGACGCCGGGCATGGAACGCAACAGATTCCACCGCCGGGGCCGCCGTCGGGGCCGGGTATGGGACCGCAACAGGGGCCGGGACAACCCCCGCCGCCGCTGAGCTGAAGTCTGGGAGGCAAAATGGCATCGAATGATCCGCGCCACCGACGTTCCATTTTTAGTGGCCTGCTGCTGATTATTTTCGGCGGCTTGCTGCTGAGCCACAACTTCGGCGGAAGTCAGCCCGCTTGGCAAATTCTGCAGCAATGGTGGCCGCTTATTTTTATTTTGTGGGGGCTGGCAAAGCTCTACGATCATTTTATATCGCGGCGCACGGGGCAGCCTGCTCCGCCAACGATTTCGGCGGGCGAGGTTCTACTCGTATTGCTGTTGCTTGCGGTAGTCGGCGGCCTTGGAATTATTGACTGGGGCACAAATCATCCGAACCGCGGCGAAATTTTCTCGCTCTGGAATGAATCGTATTCGTTCGCCGAATCCGTCCCTCCGCAAAATATACCCGCGAAAGCGCAGGTCACTGTGCGCAGCGCGCGCGGAAACATCACGGTAACGGCGGACGACACGCAGCAAATCAGCGTGACCGCTCGCAAGTCGGCGAACGCCGCCAGTGAAAGTGAAGCACAGACGCGCGTAAACCATGTTCACGTTACGGTAACTCAAACTGATGGCGGATTTGTCGTTGAACCGCAAGGCCAGAATGATTCGGAAGGAGTAGTCGGCGTCGAACTCGAGGTGCATGTCCCGAAGAACGTCTTGCTGGACGCGCGAACCGATCGCGGTAGTGTTCAGATAACCGGCATCGCGGGAAACGTCACGATTCAAGGTCAACATGGTGCGATCGAGGCGCGCCAATGCGGCGCGGACGTGAGCGTGGAATCCAACAACAATTCCGATGACATTCGCATTGTTGGCGCGGCCGGGAACGTCAGAGTATCCGGCCACGGCGCACAGGTGGAAATTTCCGATGTGCAGGGCGCGGTAACTCTGGATGGCGACTACTTCGGCTCGCTGACTTTCGCGCGTCTCGCAAAGGGAATTCATTTTGTCTCGAATCGGACGGATCTGGCGGTGACTCAACTGAGCGGTCGAGTGGAGATTACCAATCCGGGCGATATGGGAATCTATGATTCGAATGGAAACGTAACGTTGACGACCACCAAGCGCGACCTGACTTTGGACAATGTGACGGGAAAAATCCAAGTGGACAACCGGAGTGGAAACATCACCGTCCGATTTACGCAACCGCCGCACGAACCGGCGGAATTGACCACCCAATCTGGAGACATTGACGTCACGTTGCCTGCGAAGGCTGCATTCGACGTCAGCGCGCGCGCGGATAACAATGGCGACATCAGTTCTGATTTTAGCGAGTTGCAATCGAAAATTGATTCGCAACGCGGGAATGCGAGATTGGATGGGAGTGTGGGTTCCCACGGTCCGAAGCTGGATTTACGCACAACTCACGCCACGATTCGAATTCGCAAGGGGCAGTAGGGTTCGTTTACGGCCCGGCGTTTCAGCGCTCAACAGCTTTGTCGAGCGACTCAAAAAAGCCGGGGAACGATACGTCGGCGCATTCCGCATGACGAATCGTGCTGCGGCCTTCGGCCCCCAGCGCCGCAACGGCAAACGCCATCGCAATCCGGTGATCCCCATGAGTTTCGATTTCCGCGCCGTGCAATCTTCCAGCTGAGCGGCCACCCACACGCAAACCATCGGGCCGCTCTTCGACGTTTGCGCCCATCCGCCGCAAATTTTCCGCAACAACCGCGATGCGGTCGCTTTCTTTCACGCGTAATTCCTTTGCATCGCGAATCTCAATTCCCTTTTCTGTGAAGGGACCGAGCGCCGCGAGCATCGGCAACTCATCGATCAGCTGTGCAACTTCGTCTCCGGCAATTTCACCACCTTCAACAGGCGCGTGGCGCACGGCTACGTCACCCACCAATTCCCCGCCCGCTTCGCGCACGGACAGCAATGAAATTGGCACACCCCATCCCGCAAGCAGATCAAGTACGGCGGTGCGCGTGGGATTCAGCCCGACATCGTGCAGCACGAGACTGGATTCGGGAAGAATGAGCGCCGCAGCAAGAAAGAAAACGCCGGAGGAGAGATCGCCGGGCACAGTTAAATCCCGCGGACGAAGTTCCACGCCGCCCGTTACGCGCAGTGTGCGCTCGAAGCGGCCAACGTGCACGCCGAACTCCTCCAGCGCTAATTCTGTGTGGTCGCGCGTCGGTACGATCTCGGTGACCTCGGTGACGCCTTCCGCGAATAATCCAGCCATCAAAATTGCGGACTTCACTTGCGCGCTCGGCACCGGCAACGTGTAGTCAATGCCGGCGAGTTTGCGGCCGTGAATTTTCAGTGGCGCGACACCCTCATGACCGGCGTGGATTTCCGCGCCCATCTGCGTCAGCGGCTCAATCACGCGTCGCATCGGGCGTCGCTGCAGAGATCGATCGCCGGTCAGCGTCGAATCAAATGGCTGCCCCGCAAGAATTCCTGCCAGCAGTCGCATGGTCGTGCCGGAATTGCCGGCATCGAGTTTGCGTCGCGAATGCTCGAATCCGTTCAATCCAGCGCCGGTGATTCGCACCGCGGAAGCAGTGCGCTCGATTTTCACTCCCAGCTTTCGCAAGCAATCGAGCGTGCTCTGGCAATCCGCTGCAGCGGAGAAATGCTCGATGCGGCTGGTTCCCCGCGCCAAGGCCGCAAGCAAAGCGTAGCGATGCGAAATGGATTTATCGCCGGGCAGCACGACCGGGCCTGAAAAGGTGCGCGCGGAAATTATTTTTCGATTTGCCACGCAGGAATTCTAACACGGCACTGCGCCCGGCCGATTTTTCAAAGCCGACGCAACCGAAATGCGCTGAACCGCTTCTAATCGAGTGGGTTAGTATTAGCCCTGCAAGAATCGCAACATCCGTGTAACGAAGTGAAATGCCGCCCTTCGTTCAGGCGTAATATACTGTAGGAGGGCAATTAGGATGTCTCGGCCCATCAGCAGCAGATTTCCCGGTGTAACGCTTCGCCAATTATCCATCGCCGCAGTCGGAATCCTTCTCTGCACGGCATTTGCTGGCGCGGCTATTTCGCAGCAGGCTTCCCCTCCCGCTTCGTCATCTTCGACAGCGAATTCGTCCAAGACGTCAAATCAATCGAGCTCTGGTGCTCAATCAACTCAACAGGACATGCAGGGCATGGGAAATATGCCGGGCATGAACATGAGTCGCGGCCAGATGACCGCCGATCAAATGGCGCAGCATGATGCCAACGGGCAAATGATTCCCGGGCACCAGCATATGGGCCCGCACATGAAAATGAGCGCCAGGCGCGCGTCAACCCCCGAAGATTGGGCGAAGGCTGACGAAGTCGTCAACGAATTGCGCGAAGGCATTGAAAAATATAAAGACTACCGCGCCGCGCTCGCCGACGGCTACCAGCCGTTTCTGCCAAACCTTCCGCAGCCGATGTATCATTTCACAAGCGCGCGCAACGGATTCCTGGAATCTTTCACATTTGACGCGTCGCGCCCCACCTCCTTGTTGTACAAAAAGACCGCGAGCGGCTACGAGCTGATTGGCGCGATGTACACCATGCCCGTGCGAGCGACGGAAGAAGAATTAAACGAACGGATACCGCTCAGTGTGGCGCAATGGCACTTGCACACGAATTTGTGCATGCCGAAGCAGGGTCAAGCACAACACGCCGATTTTTCAAAATTCGGCTTGATGGGCTCGATCACCACTAAAGCGTCTTGCGACGCAAACGGCGGCCGATTCTACCCGATCCTTTTCGGTTGGATGGTGCATGTTTATCCTTTCGAGCCGAGTCGCGAGAGGATTTGGGAACAGTAAGGCTTCTAAAGTGGAGCGAGTAGTATAATTTCTAATCTGGATTTCGCGGTTCGCAAAAATTATATGAAAAAGAACAATTTCGGAATTTCGCGTTTTCGATTTGCACTCACGCGCTCCGCCGTCCTCGCGGCGCTTTTCCTCGTCGCCATGTCCGCATTCGCCGCTCCCGCTGATTCCCCGGAGATTATGCCGCTCAGCCAGGTGAAGCCCGGGATGAAGGGCGTGGCCTACACAATTTTCAGCGGCGATCAAATCGAGAAATTCGATTTGGTGGTGCTCGGTATTCTTCCAGACCTCCTCGGCCCGCACGAATCAATCATCCTCGTGCAACTTGTCGGCCCGAAAGTAGAGCACACTGGCGTCGTTGCAGGCATGAGCGGGAGTCCCGTGTACATTGATGGGAAACTCGTAGGCGCGCTGGCACTCAAGTTTGGCTCGTTCACAAAAGAACCGCTCGGGGGCGTTACCCCCATCGAAAACATGATGGAGGTGACTCCGCGTTCCGCGCGCACGACTGCCGTTCGAACAGCGAGCGGCGATTCCATCGCGTCGGATTCTGCCTCAACTTCCGCGAGCCAGCCTCGCTATGAACTGACGTCCGACGTCGTCGAGCGCGGCTCATGGTTAAAAGGAGATGCGGCGGCGCACCTCGGCGGCGCATATCTAACTCCCATCGAAACGCCGTTGGTTTTTTCCGGCATCTACCCTTCCGTGCTTGCGCACTTCGCGCCGGAACTTTCCGGATACGGATTGATCGCTGTTCCGGGCGGCGCGGGAAAACCGCAGCCCGACGACGCAAATATCGTTCCCGGAGATATGGTCAGCGTCATGCTTGTAAGTGGAGACATGACCGCTGCGGCGTCGTGCACTGTTACTGCGATTGTTCAAAATCGAATTTACGCCTGCGGTCATCCGATTTTCGCGCTGGGCGACGTCAGTTTCCCGCTCGCTCGTGGACGCGTTGTTGCCACCATGTCATCGCAGGACAGCTCCACGAAAATCGTGACCACTGGCGGAGTCATCGGCACACTCACTACCGATCGCTTGTCCGCCATCATGGGAACCGCCGGCGCCGGCCCGAAAATGATTTCTATGGACATGAGCCTTTTGACGCCCGCAGGCGAACACAAATCGCACTACGAGCTTGCCGAGAACAAAGACCTCACTCCGTTGCTCGTCGGAATCGTCGCGCAGAATGGTTTGACCTCAAATAATTTCTACAGCGAAGGCAACACGCTCCGGCTTTCTGGAGAAATTAAAATTGCCGGCCATTCCTCGGTCCAGTTGGAGAATATGTTTGCGCCCGGCGGAGCACTTTTGCAGGACAGCGCCATCGTGACCGGAACCGTGCAGGCGCTTTTCTCGCGTGTATTCACCAATCCTTACGAACAACCAAAAATTGAACACATCCAACTAAAGCTCGAAAGTATTCCCGAGCGGCGGTTCACCGCGATTGAAGGCGCCTGGACGGACGCCACCGAAGTTGTACCCGGACAAACCGTGCAGGTGAAAGTTCTGTTGCGTGCATATCGTGGGGCCGCTGAACTTCGTACAATTCCGATTACAATTCCCTCTCAAGTAGATCGCGGCGTAAATTTGCGAATTCTGGTCAGCGATTCGCTCGGCGCGGACCGCACACTGCGGCCGATTTCTCCGCAGGCCTCGGCAACTCAAGCTGGCGGACTCGAACAATACATTCGCATTCTGAATCGCGAGCGCCGCAACAACCGCCTGTACGTAACTTTGTTGCAGCCGACAACAACACTCTTGCTCGAAGATAAGGAACTTCCTAACGCGCCACTTTCCGCCGTCAACGTGTTGAACCAGCGCCGCGGCGAACCAAACGCGACGATGCTGCGCGAATCGCTGGCGGGTGAATGGTCACTTCCAACGGAAGGCGTCATCTCCGGCACCGTATCGCTTTCAGTGCGAGTCAAATAAAATTCACGTATCGAGCGCGCGAAAGAGTGCGCGCGGTAATTCCTCAAAGAAATTCCTGGAGAAGACGAAAATGAATCGAGTTCGACGTAGGCCCCGGTCGCTTGCAATTGGAATGCTTGCGCTCGTGGCCGCTTTCTTTGCCGCGTCCGCTCTGCGAGCGGAACATACCCGCTACTGGCGCCAGTCGTCGTTTGAGGAATTCGATAAAGGCATAGCGAAAGGTGTCGCCCTGCGCAGCGACGGCAAGCTAATGCTGGCGCCGCGCTTTGAACCGATGTCGGATCCAAATTCAGCATTCCTGTGGGCTTTGCGCGCGGACTCCAAAGGAAATGTATTTGTCGCCGGTGGCTCCGGCGCCAAAGTTGTTCGTTATGACTCGACCGGCAAGTCTTCCACTTTCTTCACGGCTGAAGAGTTATCCGCGCAAGCTCTCGCCGTAGATGCGCAGGATAATCTTTACGTGGGAACTTCGCCCGACGGCCGCGTTTACAAAGTGAGCGCCGCCGGCGAAAAGAAAGTTTTCTTTGAGCCGAAAACAAAATATATCTGGGCGCTGGCCGTGGATTCCGACGGAACGCTTTACGTTGCGACCGGTGATGGCGGCACCATTTTTTCCGTGAAGCCTGATGGCAAAGGTGAAGTTTTCTACAAGAGCGATGAAGCCCACATCCGCGCGATAACATTTGATCATCAAGGAAATTTGCTCGCGGGCACTGAACCCGATGGCCGCATCCTCCGAGTTCCGAAAGCCGCTCCCGCGGGCAAGCCGCGCCAGGGCTTCGTAGTTTATGAAACATCCAAAAAAGAAATCACTTCGATGGTCGAGGACAGCGCCGGTAATTTATATGTTGCGGCGATCGGTGATAAATCACGCACGTCCGGCCTGACATTTTCGGAACCGTCGGATATTTTGGCGCCCTCCGCGCCGCTCGGCGGGCTGCCGGGCAATGGATCGACATTCGTACTCGGCGGTATTCCGCAGCAGCCACCCGCTACGCAGACACCGTTCTTGCCTCTTGCAGCGGTAAATGGCAGCGCCGTATATCGTCTCGCGCCGGACGGTTCTCCGCAGCAGCTGTGGAGTTCACGCGACAGTCTCGTTTACGCGCTTGGATTTTCTCCTGCCGGAAAGCTTTTGCTCGGCACAGGTAACCGTGGAATCGTAATTGCGCTAGACGGTAATAATCTCTTCACGACGCTGGCGAAAACGGAATCGGGCCAGGTCACTGGACTGGCGCAGGGCGCGGGCGGAAAAGTATTCATGTGCACGGCGAATCCCGGAAAAGTTTTTTCGCTTGGACCCGACGATGTTGGCGAAGGCACCTTTGAATCTCAGCCGATTGACGCGCGTTTTTTTTCCGCGTGGGGGCGCTTGGAATGGTGGGGCGAAAACGCCGGAATGTCGGCATCCGGGCACCCCCACGTTGAGGTATTTATCCGCGCCGGCAACACCGCGAATCCAGACGCAAACTGGAGCGCCTGGGCCGGCCCTTACACCCAGAGCGGACAGAAGGTCGAAGCTCCCGCCGCGCGATTTGCTCAGTGGAAAGCCGTGCTTCGCAGCGGCAGTCCTTCGCCAGTACTTTCCTGGATGAGCCTTTCCTATTTGCCGAAGAACGTCGATCCACAAATTGATGGTATTGCTGTGCAGGATCCCGGCATCCGCGTTCAGGGACAGGGCCTGACGGGAAACATCGGGAGTGGAAATCAGGGATCTGCGCGGCTCAGGCAACCGGAAGTTTTTGGTTCGGCGTCATCCGGCTCTAGCTTCAACTCAGGTGGACCGCAGGATCGCGCATCCTCGCGCTTCGATACGCCCGGACAAGGAAGCGCCCAGAAGGGATTTCAATCGGTGCTGTGGAGCAGCCACGACGATAACGACGACGAACTTGTTTATCGCATCTATTTTCGCGGCGAAAATGAAAAGGAATGGAAACTTCTGAAAGAAAATCTCCGCGAAAAATATTATTCGTGGGACACCACTTCCATGCCCGATGGCGCCTACTATTTGAAAATCGTTGCGTCGGATTCGCCATCCAATCCTCCTGCCGAGGCGCTCGAAACCAGCCGCGAGTCTGAACGATTCGTTGTAGATAACACACCCCCGGAATTAACCGGCCTGGAATCGGGCCCCGGTGAAAACTCCAATGAGACTCGCATCCGGTTCACGGCAAAAGATTCCGCAAGCGCAATCGCGCGAGCCGAATACAGTCTGGACGCGGGCGAATGGACTCTCGTTTACCCTGCGGGAAGGCTCAGCGACTTCGCCGAGGAACATTACGTCATTCCTCTTCGTGACCTTGCCGCCGGCGAACACACCATCGCCGTTCGAGTCTACGACCGCTTTGAAAATGTCGCCGCGAGCAAAATAACATTTCACTCTCCCGCCGGCGGGCACTAGATTTTTCGCCCGATTCGACCTGGATTTTCAGCAGCGGCCGCGCTTTGTGCGGCCGCTGTGACATAATGTGCATGAAATTCAGGGAGAAACTCAGTTGCGTGATGATTTCCGGCCGAACCTGAACGACATTCGCGAAGCGCATCGCCGCATCGCGCCGCATATTCACCGCACGCCGGTGATGACCTCAGAATCTCTGAACGAAATTTCGGGCGCAAAACTTTTTTTCAAATGTGAGAATCTGCAAGTCACAGGCTCGTTCAAAATGCGCGGCGCCACGAACGCCGTTTTCTCTCTGACGCAGGAAGAAGCAGCCCGCGGAGTGGTGACGCCCTCATCCGGAAATCATGGCGCTGCATTATCGCGAGCCGCGCGCAGCCGCGGAATTCCGGCATGGGTCATCATGCCGAATAATTCGCCGATGGTGAAACGCCACGCCGTGGAAGCGTACGGCGGGAACATCACCTTGTGCGAGCCGACGATACGCTCGCGCCAGGAAACCGCCGCAGCGGTTCAGGCGCGCACCGGCGCAATTCTGATTCATCCGTACGACAACGACCTGATTATCGCGGGCCAGGGAACGGCCGCAGCCGAACTACTGGAGGAAGTGCCCGATCTCGACTTGATCATCGCGCCTGTTTCCGGCGGCGGATTGCTTTCCGGCACTTCCATCGCATCCAAGGGTATCCGTCCGCAAATTAAAGTTATCGGCGCGGAGCCGAAAAACGCCGATGACGCTTTTCAATCTCTAAAAGCGGGACACATCGTCACGCTCGACCACTACGACACAATTGCCGACGGACTTCGCGCCGCGCTTGCGCCGCGTACCTTCGCAATCCTGAGCAGACTCGTCGATGAAATTTCCACGGTGACCGAAGCGGAAATTATCGCCGCCATGAGGCTTCTGTGGGAACGAATGAAGATAGTGGTCGAGCCCTCTGGAGCCGTTTCGGCGGCGCCCGCATTGAATCGCCGGATTCAGGCCGAAGGCAAACGAGTAGGAATTATTCTGAGCGGCGGAAATGTGGATCTAACTTCCCTGCCGTTTTCCGCGGCATAGGTTTCCGCAATCTGCTCCGTATTTTTAACCTTTCGGTCTCAGTTCACAGTTAAACTGAGCGTCGTCGTGGCCGTCACATTCCCGCTGCCGGTCGCTGTAATTACAAGTGGATAGACGCCCGCCGCAGTGCCCGGCGTCGGTACGACAGTCATATTATCGGCGGTAATTCCACAACCATCGGCAATCATTGCCACAACAAATAGTAGCACTCGTAGCTTCGCATAAGCAGCTACACGACGACGCTGAACTATTTTTGGCAAAGTCACAATCAACGCTGTCATCAGCAGCAAGATTTCCCAGAAGATCGCCGGTCGATGTGAGGAAGGCGGTTCGCGCCGCAAATCTCGCACCGGCGAAACGCCGTTTGCCGTCGTCGTCACGCTCAGCGAAATCGAACCGCCCGCCACAACGCTTCCCGCGGAAAACGTACAGGTCGAAACAGGCGGGCATCCCGCAATCGAAAATGTAACCTGACCGCTCAGCGGCGGACTTAGCGTATTGACCGTGAACGATGCCGACGCGCCCGCGTGAATCGACATCGCCGGCGGCGACGCAATCAATCCCGCTGGAATGGGCGCATTAAAATTAATCGTCGTATTCCCGCCGCACTCCGCCGAATTTGTTCCGGCGGGCGGACACAGTGTGGTATCAAACGCCGTCACCATGAAAAAATATGTTGTCCCCACTGTCACCGCGATCGGCACCTGCGATTGCAGCACCGTTGCGGAAATGTTGTTGTCGCATGCGACATTCGTGAAGTTTCCAGGCGCGCCGGTGTAAGCTGAGAGCGACGTGTCGTACGAGCGTCCAATCGTGCTGACGACAACCGTTCCCGTAGTTCCAGCCGTGTATCTCCACCAAACAGATTTTCCAGTCGGATTTTGGCTCAGACCGGCGGCGCAGGGCGGAATCGGATCCGTCGCTTCGCTCGTCGCAGCGGAATTATCCACCGTACTGGTAAATGTAGCCGACGTCACGGCAATCGCGTTCGCGAAATTATCGTTGACCGGTGGCGCAGCGCTATTCACGGCGAACAACAGTTGTGGTGTAGCAGCGCCGCCACCGCGCGGCAGATTTGTCACTCCAATAAGGAATTGTCCGCCCGATTGCAGTAACGTATGGGAAAGCGTGGAGGTAATCTGATTCCCACCGACGTTCACAACTGTGCCTGTCACTCCTGTCGTGGCGTTGTTAAAAGTGACTTGCGCGTTCTGATCGAATCCCGTACCCGTTATGGTGATAACCGTATCCGCTGCTCCGGCGTTCATCCGACCGCGGGCGTGAGTGCAAAGTTAAGGCGGGTTCAGGGTTGAACTGTAATCGCAACACTCGTCGAAGTCGAACTTAGGTAGTTCGAATCGCCGCTGTACACGGCCGTGATGTTGTCAGTCTTTGAAGCAGGCGTGCCGCCACCGGAGCTAATGCTACTGCTACTGGTACTGCCGCAGCCGACAACACCCAATCCAGCGGCAAAGAACAATAGAACGACAAACGCGAGTTTTCGACGTTTCCGCAGCGGCAGTGTGCAAACCAGAAAAAGGGCGAAGGCAAGCATCCCGGCCACAACGCTAGGGGGCGCAAATCTGCCGGGGCCGCGAAAATCTCCGACTGGCTTAACCACTTGGGAAATCGCGGCGGTTGAAAGTGTAGCGACGCCAGCGACAAACCCGTTTAGATCGGTTGTTGCGGTGACATTCACGGGCGCCCCAATCATCACACCATTTGAAAAGAACGACACAGTTCCAGTCGGCGCTGCGCCCAGGCTGCCGGGCACTGTAGATGATAGTTCCGTATCCACAAGCGCCTGGAGCGTAAAGCTTGCGCCGGACACAACGCTCGACGGAGCAACGATCACAGAACTGAACGTGCTGGCCTTCGTGATTGTCAATGCAACTGCAGCCGAAGTGGGGCTGGCACCATAGCTTGCCCCGCCAGTGTAGGTAGCCTGGAAGTTGTGCGCGCCTACCGCGAAGGCTGGAATCAAAGTTACAGGAGAATTGACGCCAGGCGTACTGACGTTAGGACTCTGCACTTCCAAATATCCCTCGGAGTTCAGCGTGAAAGCGCCCCCGTCAAGCGCGGCGCCATTGTCGGTGATGTTCACAGTTCCCGTCGCCGACTCCTGTCCGGAAGCTCCGACGACGTCCGCGCGCAACAAGATCAAACTTCCGTATGGCGCCGTTCCTAGTGTGGAGAACGCGCCGGAAAGCACATTATAATCGATAGCCTGCAACGAAGTTGTACTGCTCTCGGGATTTACGATCATTTCGATGGGACTCGTCGAGTCGCTCGATCCGTGAATTCCATCACCCGTGTAGTGCGCGGTCAGATTGTAGGTTCCGCCGAGCAGGAATGACGTGGACGCCACGGTGGGATTGCCGGTCAAATGAATGGTATCTACGTTGGTCGGAGTGCTGTTGGCACTAGCGAAAATAAAATGGTTCACGCCAGCCGTGTTGTTTCCGTTGAAGCAGTTTGTGGTGCTGGGAACGCAGGTTCCGAGCAGGGCGACATCCTCCGGCATGGCGGTTGTATTAGCGGGGAGGCCACCAGTAACTCCGATGCTGACGGTCACAGATGACCCGTGCGTAACCTGGTAGCACAACGTACCCGGCGCTGTGCCGTTGGGACAAGTTGAGTTGGTAGGGGACGTTACGGACAAAGTCGTGGATGTGGGCGTAAAAACTGCCCCGCTCCATGCGTTCACCAGGTTATTCGCATTGACGGAACCCAATCCGGTGGCAAGATCAAACCCGGCCCCGGCTGAGTACGCGATGGTGCCCGTGATAGCGCCGGTATTCGGGTTCAAAGTTTCCTCGATACCTAGAGCGGCTGACCTGGAATTCGTGTTGCTGCAGCCTTGGGTACCGCCAATACAGGGGACCGAGTTATTCCCCAAGATTACATCATTGAACACGCAGTTGGCTGCTGGGCCGCTGTTGGTTCCCGGCCCATTTGACGAGCTGCAATTCGCCGGCGTTTGCGCTGCGGCCAGGGGATAGAGCACATAATTCGCATTGCCCTGTCGGCCGCTGTGACCCAGCTTGACCATGTTCTGATTAACCATCGCCATTATTCCGGCAAAAGCGGGTGCTGCCGATGAGGTGCCGCCAACCCCAATAAAGGTTGTAAATGGAACGCTCAGATTACAGCTACCCGCTGACGGATCCTGGTCTGCTTCGCATACGATGTAAAAGCTCCCCGACACGAGACCATCCGATGCGAAAAGAGCCATGTCAGGAATGTCTCGTACACTGTCCTGTGGCACGCCCGGGCCCGTCTGAAAGGCGGGTTTTGAATAGCCATTCAAGCACTGAGTGGTGGTCGAGTTTATGCAACTACTCGCGCCACCACCGCCGGCGACGATATTGATCGAGGCCGAAGTGGTAGTGAAATTGTTGCAGCCCGTTAGGCCGTTTTGCGCGCAGGAATCATTCCAAACAGTCTCCGGAATGTAGCTCTTGGCCGAAACGCCGGAAGGATCGGTGATCGTATTCGTCGGCGGCGGAGCCCAAAACGTTGACTGGTAGTTCGGCGCGGAAAGATCAAAGTCCGTGCCGCCGAGGGCGACGTTGAATGGAGTCGATGCAATTCCGTTTACGAACGGGCCATATTGCGCGGCCTGTTCAACATTCTCGTCGTCGCATGCAGCCGAGCCGCTATCGCCGGTCGAGATGATTACGGTGATGCCTTGCGCGGCGGCTTGTTCCCACAGACTCGAATAGAAAAGATTGCCTGCGTTTCCGAGGAACGCTTCGCAGTCGCCAAAGCTCTCGCTCATGACAGGAGCGAGGTTGTTATCGATAATATGTTCCGCCGCGAGGTCAATTCCGGCCGATGTCTCGGTATTCTCGGCAATCACGAAGAGAATGGATGCATTCTTAGCCACGGCGCCCGACCACTGTACGTCCAGATCTCCTTCGGTTTCGTCATTATTGAAGCCGGGGTCAGGCCCATCCAGGATGATCTGGGGGGCGTTATTAGCGCCGCCTGTCGGCAGGCCGAACAAAGTGCGGAATTCCTTAACGTCGTCAGATGTGCATCCGGCGGGCAGCGTGGTGCCGGTGCAGATCTCTGAATCACCAACGATCGCAATAGTCTGCCCGGTGCCGTCAATGCCGGCGTTCCAGAGGGGCAAAACATTGTAGATCGTGGCGAAATCGGTGGGACCCAGAGCATTACATGGCTGAGCGGATCCGACGCCGGCCGAACAGCCTGCGAACGAGTAGAGAGGAGTCACCTTGCCGGTGTCCTTTGCCCGCTGAAAAAGACCGAGCTTCTTGCTCATCGGTTTTTTGCTGAAATTGTGCAACGTATTGACGCCAGCCATTACAGGCGCCAGCGCTGAGGGAATCGACGGATCGGTCGCGTTCGCCCAGTGCTCTTCGTCATTCACCACATACTTGTGGATTTCCGTCTGAAAAGCTTCGCGCACCTGGCCCGCGGTTCCCGAAAACTCGATGAGCATCCGGCCGGCCGCCACGCGATTCACCTGAAACCCGTGCGCCTGCAGCCACGCTGTGATAGTTTGAATGTCGCTATCGGAAACTCCGAACTGTTGTCCGAATTGCTCTGGCGTGAGCCACTGGTGGAAATTGGGCGACGACTTGCTCTGCTGTCCTTCCATCAGCGTCCTCAGCGCCGATTCCTGATCCGGGCTGCGCCGCAATACCATCTGCATCCGCTGCATCGGCAAGGAATCCGGCGCCGCGCCCTGATCATTCTGCACCGACGCGAGAGGGTGCGTATTGCCCTTTAGCGTCACTCGGTTACTTTCACTGATGGCGTGCGTGATTCGCGCAACATTCGTGCCTGCGGTCTGCGCGAAAACATGCGGCGTGAAAGTGGTCAGAATAGCCAGCGCGAGAGCAGCCCGCAAAATCTTCGAGAAATTCGGTCGCATTACGATCCCCCAGGTGCGTCTTGTAGCATGGATAGTAGGAATTTCTTCGTGCACGTACGTTGCATGCCGATTCGCGGGCTATCGCCATTCATTGCCTGAAATTGGATGCAACATTTCACGAATAGGCTTCCTCATATTTTCAATTGTGCGAACCTACCCAGCCTCGCTTGCGAGCTACACCCCTACTCACGAAATACAAACACCTCAGCCGTAAGAAAGTTGCAGTATAGTGCTTATTTGGAGAAATTGGCGATGGGGATACCCGCCGGAGGGAGTTACCTCGAGGGAGAAACGGGTTCCGCGGGAGGATCCGTCAAATGCCACAATCGAACTTATTTCGGACGCGATCCCTATCCGTCGATCGGTTTCCAGTCCGACGGTGGAAACGAAATCCGCCAGAAACTACTGGAAGCACCTGCAAACTCAACAGGTATCAGGTAGCCGTCGGGCGAGTGCTGCGCGTGCCGGGTCACACGTCCGGCAATTCGGTCTTTCGTGATTCCGTGTTCGACGTCCAACGGCGTCTCAGCGGGAATGTTCTCGGCGGCGCAAATCATCGCGCCATGAATATTCACCGCCACCGTATGAGCCTGCTGGCTCATTTCTTTGCCGTTCAGCGTGTACCGAAAGACGACTCGAACCCGCATCATCACGCGCTGGCTTCGACGCCGGTCGTCGGTTGCTACCATGCTTGTTCGTCCGTGGGACGAATTCTTCTCGACGGCCTTCGCCGTTGGTTTGGCGGGTTTTCCAGACGAGTTCAAAGTTCCAGTCCCCAGAAATCCATCTCAGGCTCGATGAGTTCGATGCCGTACTCCCAGCCTTCCACCCGTTCATTGCCTTTCCACACGATCACTCCGGCATTTGAGCGAAGATTGGCACGATTGATGATTTCCAGTTGCTGTTCAACGGAAAATTCCCGCGGGATTACTGCGAGGCAGCCATAAGGCCCGACTACGCGCGTATGTACCTCCAACGTGCCTGGACCGGCATCGGCATGCCAGGCAACGCTTACCGGCACTCGCGAATTGACGCGCACGCCCCGGCGCTTGCTTTGGAATTTCGCTTCTTGAGTAGCTTCCCGATAAACTGACACTGTTCAACGCTCCCAACAAGCCCAGCGGATTCACATTGGCGAGCATCTGCATCGCCGCGAGCGAGCGCTCCGCTTTCATCTTAGCTCTTATAAATGATGTTAGGTGTCGGAACTTGCGTGGGTCAATAGTACCAATTGTACTTAAGTACAGGTACGGGCTATAAATCGGGACAGTTAGGCGGTTTTCACCGGCGCTTCAACCGTGCGATGAAACACGCGGCGCGTACCGCCCGGCGTCAAGGCGCGCATTCGCGGCTGTCGCCTTGTCCCGCGCCAGATTCGCCTGCGCTTGCGCAAGAGCCGCGTCGAATGACCACCGATCGATGGTAAAAAGAAGCTGGCCCTTCCGGACGTCCTATCCTTCCTCAAATCTAATTGTCTCCAGCTCGCCCGACATCAGCGGTTTGATCGAGACCGACGCGAACGCTTCAACATTTCCGATCGCGATAATTTGCACCGGCATCGTCTGTACTGTCGCCTTCGCAACGCGCACCGGCACATCCGCAGGCGGACCAGCCGCAATCTCTTTTTTCTCGCAGCCCGGCGCAATCAGCAGGCAGGCGAGTGCCAAAATCAGGAAACCACGATGGAGAAATCGGAACATTTGGCCTCAGTTTACACGAATCTGCGCAGTAATTTCGCGTGTTCCAAGATTTCCAGGGATTGTTACTCTCTCGTGCGGCCGTCGCCGCTCTTTGCGCGCATTCCGCCCAGCCAAATTCGCGCCAGCGTCCGGCTCACCATCCGATCGCTGAATTCTGGATATTTTCCCGATCCCAACAGGCTGTACATGATGTTGTAGTGGCCCACCATGCCGATAAAACTGCGCGCGGCCAGCAGCGGATGCATCGTCCGAAATTCTCCAGCGCGCATTCGCCCACGAATGTATTTCGCAAGCAAGTCCCAATAAGTCGTCGTGTAGGTCCGGAAGAATCTCTGGGAAAGTGAATGCCGTTCCAACGCGCTGAACAGGAACAAGCGCAAAAATGTCGGCTCGCGCCGCGACCGCTCCAATATTCCTTCTGCTATCGCCGCAAAGAACTCCTCATCCGCTTCCGGCTTGCCGCTGCGCGCTCGTTCCGCAATCAAAGCTTGAAGATTCCCGCGGCTATTTCGCTGGCGGGATAATTCGTCAAGCACCGCCCAGTACAGCGCTTCCTTACTCCGGAAGTGGCGAAACAGGATCGCCTCGTTCACCTGCGCTTGATCTGCGATTTGTCGCGTGGTGGTTCCTCGAAATCCCTGCTTTGCAAACAGAAGACGTGCAACCGCGATAATTTGAATGCGCCGGTCCGCCGCCGAGATTCGTTTTCGCTTTGCCGCCATGTAAGTGCCCGCTTACTACACACTCATCTTTCCAGACCGCACAAAATATGTCAACGTCGCAAACCTTAGATCCTGTAAGCAGTATGGATGAACGCCCCACGCGCCGCGCCGCGAAGCGCCGTGTTTTCATTCAGGATTACAAGCACCGGAATCGCTTCCAATAAAGGCTTCATCCGCCCTTTGCCGAGAAATGCCTCCAGGAAAAGCGGCCTCTGAAGCTCGCTCAGCATTTTCGGAGCAATTCCGCCGCCAATATATATTCCTCCGGTGGCCAGCATCTTCAGCGCCAGATTCCCCGCCTCGGCGCCATAAATTTGCACGAAAATCTCCACTGCTTCATCACAGAGTTGACAAGTGTCGGTCACGGCGCCGTGTGAGATTGCCGCGGCTGGGTCTCCGCTGCGCATCTGTTCGACGATTGCAGGAGTTTCCGGGCCGCGCCCGGTCTCCCGCAGAAATTCGTAAATATTCACCAGCCCCGGCCCGGAAAGCACACGCTCGCAACTCACGTGCCCGAAACGACGCCTCAAGAATGTGAACAGCTCGCCCTGCACTTCGCCTTCAGGAGCGAAACTCGCATGCCCTCCTTCTCCCGCAAACGGCCGCAACATTGCTCCGTCAAAATACATTCCGGCTTCGCCAAGTCCGGTGCCGGCTGAAATTACCGCGGCGTTCCCTTGTGCGTTGGGGATTCCCTTCTGAAGAACCGCGAAGTCGGTGACGGCCAAAGTTGAAATACCGTATGCATTCGCTTCGAGATCATTCAACAACTCAACGCGCGTCAGTCCGCACGCCGCGGCAAGCGTCGCAGCGTCCACCACCCACGGCAAATTTGTAGCCACACACTTACCGTCGCGAATCGGCCCCGCAACTCCGATCCCCGCGAGCTCCGGCTTCGTCTCATTCTCTTCCAGGAATTCCGTGATAATATCTTCCAGCTTGGAATAATCGTGGCTCGGATAAATCTTCTCGGTGACTAAACTGAGGCTTTCTCCCCGCGCTTCCATAAGCGCCAGACGCGCGTGCGTTCCGCCCACATCTCCCGCGAGGATTACTTTCGCTTTGTGCGCGCCGTTACTCATTACACCAAAAACGTCCTGGCCCTTCCTTCGTCATCAATTCATCCGCTTCTGGCGGTCCCCATGATCCCGCCTGATAGTTCGGAAAACTCTGCGGCGGACTCGCCTTCCACGCATCCAAAATTGGCTGCACCACTCCCCACGCAATTTCAACGGTATCCGCGCGCTGGAAAAGCGTCGCGTCACCGGTCATCGCGTCATACAGCAGCCGCTCGTAACCAGTGCTGGGCTGCGCCTTGAAATAATCTTCATAACGGAAATTCATGTTCACGGGTTTAATATTCACGATTGGTCCCGGGACCTTCGCGCTGAATCGCAACGAAATCCCTTCTTGCGGTTGAATGTGCAGCACTAGTTGGTTTGGCGGCAGCGGTCCATTCTTTACCTGATGAAACAGCATCAACGGAGCGCGCCGAAACTGAATCATAATTTGCGTCACGCGATTCTTCAGACGCTTGCCGGTCCGTAAATAAAATGGCGTGTCCGCCCATCGCCAGTTCTCAATCTGTAACTTCATCGCGACAAATGTTTCCGTGGAGGAATTCGGCGGAACTTGTGGCTCGCTCCGGTACGCCAGAGCCTTTTTCCCTTCCTCTTCACCTTCGCCGTATTGTCCGCGGACAACTCGCGAAGCCACATCCGACTGGCTCATCGGCGGCAGCGCGCGCAACACTTTCGTCTGTTCCTCACGCACGATATTCGCGTCAAACGAACTCGGCGGCTCCATCGCCATCAGCGTAACCAGCTGGAACAAATGATTCGGCACCATGTCGCGCAACGCCCCGGCCTGATCGTAATATCCGCCGCGCAATTCCACTCCCACCGTTTCGGCTACCGTGATTTGCACGTGATCGATGTACCGGCGATTCCAGATTGGCTCGAAAATTCCGTTGCCGAACCGGAACGCCATAATGTTTTGCACCGTTTCTTTGCCCAAATAATGATCGATTCGGTAAATCTGCTTCTCTTGTAGAAGCTGCAACAACTCCTTGTTCAGCGCTTTCGCCGATTCCAGATCGTGTCCAAAAGGTTTTTCAAAAACGGTGCGTCGCCAGTGGCCTTCGGTTTCCGCCGTCAGGTCCGCGCCCTTCAACTGGCGGGTGATCTCTCCGAAAAATTCGGGCGCCGTGGCCATATAAAAAAGATAGTTCCCGCCCGTCTTCCGCTCTCCATCAACTTTCTGCAGCAAATCTTTCAGCGCAACGAACGTGGCGGGTTCATCGAAATTCCCCGAATGAAAATACAGCCGTTCAATCAGCCAATCTCGTACCTTCCCGTCAGTTCCTTCCGGCATATATTCCTGAAGCGCGTCGGAACAATATTTTCGGAAATCTTCATGACCGAACGTCCGCCGCCCAAAACCTATCACAGCGAATTCTTCAGGCAGCAGTTTTTCCGCGGCAAGATTGTAAAGCGCGGGCAAAAGTTTCCGTTTCGTAAGGTCTCCGCTCGCGCCGAACACCACCATGATGCACGGAGAGCTTGGAACAATCTCGCTGCTATTTCCCCTGGTCGTGGACTCCGCTGGCATCTCGGTTTTCTCCTCGCAATGTAACGCCCTGCACCCGCTCACTTATCAAATGCAAATCGAAACTCGCTACTTCGTTTCCTTCACTTCCACGTGTCCGCCAAACTTATTCCGCATCGCGCTCAAAAGTTTTTCCGCGAACGTATGCTGTTGCCGTGAACGAAACCGCGTGAACAGCGCCGAGGAAATAACTTCGCACGGCACCGACTCCGCCATGGCCGCTTCGATCGTCCACCGGCCTTCGCCCGAATCCGCCACATCGCCCGTAAAATTTGAAAGCGTCGGATTTTCTGCCAGCGCCATCGCCGTCAGATCCAGCAGCCAGGAACTGACCACGCTTCCTCGCCGCCAAACTTCCGCCACATCCTCAACTTTTATATCGTAGCGAATGTCTGCCGATAGCTGTTCCGACGTCGCGTTCCGCAGAATGTCGAATCCCTCCGCGTACGCCTGCATCATTCCGTACTCAATTCCATTGTGAATCATTTTCACAAAATGTCCTGCGCCGGAAGGCCCGCAATAAACGTATCCTTCTTCCGCCGTGCCGCCGATTTTTTCACGCCCCGGTGTCACCGGAATTTTTCCGCGTCCCGGCGCAAGCGTGCGAAAAATCGGATCCAGCGATTCCACAACGTTCCTCGGGCCGCCAAGCATCATGCAATACCCGCGCTCCAGTCCCCACACTCCGCCGCTCGTGCCAACATCCACATATTCAATTCCACGCGCAGCCAGCATTTTCGCGCGCCGCACATCATCCTTAAAATAGGAATTCCCACCGTCAATAATAATGTCTCCGCGCTGCAGTTTTTCGCCCAGCGCAACCACGCTTTTTTCTGTCGGATCGCCCGCCGGCACCATCAGCCATATCACCCGCGGCGCCACCAGCTTCGTCACCAAATCGTCCAGCGAAGACGAACCTGTCGCGCCTTCGCTCAAAAGAGCCTGCACATTTGCGGGATTCAAATCGCTCACGACAACTTTGTGGCCGCCCAGCATCAGCCGCTTTGACATGTTCGCGCCCATGCGCCCCAGTCCCACCATTCCAATCATCATCGGAACGCTCCTTCACCAATTCCTACCGCACAGCTTCGTGCACTGCGGACAATAGCGCCGACAGCCCGGCCGAAACATCCGCGCCCAAATGCACCCGCAAGGCCCGGCGCCCCCGCTCCGCCAAAACCGCAAAGTCTCCGCGTGCCTGCGCCGCCTTCACAATTCCAAACGTAAATTTCTGACCCGGTATCGCAACGTCCGCCGCGTCATCACACGTAATCTGCAAAAACACTCCGCTATTCGGTCCGCCCTTGTACGCTTGCCCGGTCGAATGCTGAAAACGCGGCCCAAATCCTAGGCACGTGGCCACGCGCTTCGCATCGCGCACGGCTATGCGGATATCCTGCATTTGCCGCTCGTGCTCCGCATTCATTTCAAGATATCCGAGCAGCGCGAAATAATCTCCGGCATTCACTCGCGATAAATGCGCTCGCAAATATCCTGCCAGAGAAGCCGTGCCCGATACCGCGCGCGTCAGCTCGCCCGCATTCCTGTGGTCCGCGAACAGTTTTATCCCGTCCTCGTTCGTCCCGCCTTCGTAAAATGATTTCTCCGCCGGCAGCGTTCCCGTCTTTTCATACTCCGAGGTAAGTTTTTTTGTTTCGATCTTGCTCGCCTCAACATCCGGCTGATTGAACGCGTTGATCCCAATAATCGATCCCGCCACCGCGGTTGCAATCTCCCAGCGAAAAAATTCCTGTCCCAAATTGTAAACGTCGCCAATCTCAATCCGCACGACCGGGTTCCCCGCATTTTCAAGCGCCGCTACGGCCGCATCCTGCGTCGCATCCGGCGCAGTTGAAAATCGCGCGTACACGAACAGCCGATCTTTCCCATATTCCGCGGGCGGACCCACTTTTTCGCGGTCGACAGGAATCAATCCCTTTCCTTGTTTTCCAGTGGACTCGGCCAACAGTTGCTCCAGCCACGCACCCAAATCGAATATCGCCGGTGACGCGACAATCGTAACCTTATCTATCCCGCGCTTGGCAGCCGCGCCCAGTATCGCGCCCAACTGCACGCCCGGATTATCCTCAGTAGGAAACGCAGCCGAGCACGCCTTCGCCATTTCCGCCGCGCGCTCCAGGAATTTCGCCACGTCAATTCCCTGCACCGCCGCGGGAACGATTCCGAAATTTGACAGAGCCGAATATCGTCCGCCAATAGTCGCCACTCCATACGCGATTTGTCGAAACCCTTCCGTCTTTGCAACCTGCTCCAGATGCGATCCCGGATCGGTAATCGCCATAAATCGTCGCGCCGCTTCTTTCTCGCCCAGCACTTCCTTCACGCGTCCATAAAAATATTGCTGAAAAATATTCGGTTCCAGCGTTGTTCCAGATTTGCTGGAAACAATAAAAAGTGTCCGCGCCAAATCCACTTTCTTTGCGGTGGCAGCCATCTGTGCCGGATCGGTGGAATCCAGCACATACATTTCCGGAAATCCCACGGCCCGTCCAAACGTGAGCGCCAGCACCTCAGGACACAAACTCGATCCGCCCATTCCCAGCAGCAACGCATGCGAAAACTTTCCCGCGCGTACTTCCTCCGCCAAACTCCGAAACTTTTCAGCGTCGGCAGCCTGCTGCGTGACGATGTTCAGCCACCCAAGCCACTGTCCCTCATCCGCATTCGTCCACAGTGACGCGTCGCCCGCCCACAAACGCTTCACCTTGTCGCCAAGAATCCAATCCGCAATCACCGCCGCCACGTCAGCCGCAAGTTCCGCCGGCAATTTTGCCGTCTGTCCGAAAAGTCTGCTCTTGCTTCCCTGCGCACCTGTGCTGGTATTCATTTGCTGATTTCCTTTTTTGTGGACCCTGCGCCCGAATATTTTTGTTCCAGCGCGCGAATCTTCGCAAGCCGCCGAACGTGGCGCTCTTCTCCGCTAAATACCGCGCCCACATAAGCGCGAACGATTTCAAACGCCAGTTGGTCTCCCACCACGCGCGAACCCATCGTCAGCACATTCATGTCGTCGTGCTCCACTCCCTGATGCGCCGAATACGTATCATGACAAACGCTCGCGCGGATGCCCGGCAATTTACTCGCCGCCACCGCCGCGCCAACTCCGCTGCCGCACACCATGATTCCCCGCTCGCAACGCCCATCCAGCACCGCGCGCCCCACCGCTTCTGCGTAATCGGGATAGTCCACCGGCTTGCTATCCGATGTGCCGAGGTCCGTCATCGCGTGCCCCAGGCTGCTGAGATACGCAACGATCTCCGCCTTCAACGCGAAACCCTCATGATCCGCGGCGATTGCCACTTTCATTTCTCACCAATCCTTAATTGTTGCATAAATTCCGCGTCGAACAATCAAGCGTGGACGGCCCGCAACGTTTTGATGCGCCGCGCCACCAAAAGTCGTTTCCCAACTTCAACCAGTCCCAGATACGCTGCCGTCGCTACAATCAGGAAAATATAGTAGTAGCCTGGGAGGTGTGTGAATCCCATTGGCTGCGCAATCGGTGTGAAAGGTAAAATCACTCCCAACGCTGCGATAAAAAGCGTCGTCAGCAAAAGCGGCCGGCTTGGACGGCTGCGAAACGGGTTTCCCATCGTGCGAATCACCAGCAGCACCAGCGTTTGCGTCGCCAGTGATTCCACAAACCACCCGGTCTGAAATTCGTGTTCGCTGGCGTGCATCACGTGCAGCAAGACGTAAAACGTCAGAAAATCGAAAATGGAACTGATCGGTCCGATAAAAAGCATGAAATTTCGTACCAGCTTCATATCCCAGCGCTGCGGCAATCGCACGTATTCATCGTCAACATTATCGGTGGGAATTGTTACCTGAGAAAGGTCGTACAGAAAATTATTCAACAAAATTTGCGTCGGCAACATGGGTAGAAATGGCAAAAATACCGACGCCGCGGCCATGCTCAGCATGTTCCCGAAATTCGAGCTGGTATCCATCAGCAAATATTTCATCGCGTTTCCGGAAGCCTTACGCCCTTCGATTATCCCGCGGTGCAGCACCGCCAGTCCCGGCTCGACCAGAATAATATCCGCGGCATCGCGCGCCACATCCACCGCCGAGGGCACGGAAATTCCGACGTCCGCTGAGTGCAGCGATGGCGCATCATTAATGCCATCGCCCATATAGCCGACCACGCGCCCGCGCGCTCGTAGCGCCAGAATAATCCGGTGCTTCTGCGACGGAGAAACACGCGCGAACACGGTCGTCTTTTCCGCCAGAGCGCCCATCGCGGAATCACTTGTCCGCGACACTTCCTCGCCCAGCACAATGCTCGCGGAGTCCAGCCCCACTTGCTCGCAAACGTGCTTCGCGACAAGTTCGTTATCGCCCGTCAATATTTTTACTTCCACGCCATCGCGCTTCAGTTCCGCCAGGGCCTGCACCGAATCCGCCAGCACCGGATCTGAAAACGCCAGAAATCCCGCCAGCACTAGTTCGCGTTCGTCGTCTTTCGTATACTTCGCTTGAACGGGCACGCGCGCGAAGCCTACCGCCAGCACGCGAAAGCCCTGCCGGCTCAAGTCTTCATAAGTAGCGCGCGCGGTCTTTTGCGCAGCTTCATCCAGTGGGCCCGGAGTAATCCCGCATTGTTGCTGATCGCACAGGGGCAGCATGCCTTCCGGAGCCCCCTTCGCAATCAACAGACGTTCCGCCGGATTCGCACCAGTCTTTTCGATAATTACGCTTACCCGCCGTCGGTCGAAATCAAATGGAATCTCATCAATCTTCACGTATGCAGCTGCTGCCGGACACGCGCGTTCTAAAATCGTCATGTCCAGCGGACTGCGAATTCCTGTATTGAATTTGGCGTTCAGGTAACCAAGCGTTCGCGCCCACTCCGAAGAAGTTCCGGCCGGGTCCACGAACGTTTCCAGTGTCATCTGTCCCGCGGTCAGCGTGCCGGTTTTGTCCGAACAAAAAATATCAATGCTGCCGAAATTCTGAATCGCCGCCAAATGCTTCACGATCACTTTGTCGCGCGCCATGCGAATCGCGCCCGTCGCCAAAATTACCGACGTAATCATTGGCAGAAATTCCGGCGTCAATCCAACTGCCAGCGCCACAGCAAACAACAGCGACTCGAACGGGTTGTGCCGGAGCGCAAGCGACATCGCCAAAATAAACAGCACCATGAAAACAATCACGCGAAGAATCAACGAACTGAATCGCCGCAACCCGCGCTCGAATTCAGTTTCTTCGGGACGCTCCGCCAGTTTCGCCGCAATATCTCCGAACGCCGTTTTCGGCCCGGTGGCGAAAATGCGCACCGTTGCGGTGCCGCTCACAACCGACGTCCCCAGAAAAACCATGTTCGGCGCGGATGGATTTCGGTGCTGCGCAGGATCATCCGGATGCGGTTCTTTTTCCGTGGGCAGCGATTCGCCGGTCATCGCCGCCTGCTGCACGAAAAAGTCCCGCGCAACAAGCACCAATCCATCCGCTGGAACCAGATCACCTGAACTGAGCCGCACCACATCGTCAGGCACAACTTCGCGGCGCGGCAATTCGTGCCAATCACCATCGCGCAAAACGCTTGCCGTCGGCGCAACGCGCTCGCGCAAATGTAGAATCGCCTGCTCTGATCGATAGGTTTGAAAGAAATTAACCGCGATGCCCAACGCAACCACGACAACAATGATGATCGCGTCCACATGCTGGTGCAGATAAACAGCAATCGCACTCGCTACCAGCAGAATAATCGTCAGCGGATTCGCGAGTTGAAGTCCGATGTGCCGCAACGCGGAAAATTGTCCCGCTGGTGTCGGATCGTTCGGGCCAAATTGCGCCAAACGCTGACGCGCTTCGTCGCTCGTCAATCCGCTAATGGCAGAATTTGAAGCCGCCGCGCTTGTAGAATTCGGCGCGGTTGTTGCGTTCGCAGGATTAGTGGGAGAGTCAGGCATTGGCGTCGTTCATCTCGCGTTGACAAATCAGAGTGCGGAAAATTTAGTTGCGGAAGGTATTCTCTGTTATTTGCGCCGCATTTGCCAATCGCAGAGAATTATTCTTACGCGCGCGCGGGCTGCTGCTGCGTCATGCAGTGGAGAGTGCCCAGGCCCAGCACCAGGTCCTGCGCGGCAATGCCAACAATTTTTCGGTCAGGAAACAATTCGGCCAGAATATTCAACGCCAGGCGATCGTTCGCATCGTTAAACGTGGGAACCAACACAAGTTTATTCGCGATGTAAAAATTCGCGTAGCTCGCGGGCAGCCGCTCACCCTCAAATAACACCGGTGCTGGCATCGGCAGACGGACGACGCGCAGCGCCTGGCCGTCTTGATCGCGCATTTCGCGCAACCGCGCTAAATTTTCCTGCAACGGCTCGTAGTTCGCATCTGACCGGTCATTTTCAACGGCCGTTACAATTGTATTTGGATCGGTGAAGCGCGAAATGTCATCCACGTGGCCATGCGTGTCATCGCCGGTGATTCCACGTCCCAGCCACAGCACGTGCGTAGCGCCAAAGTTTTCGCGGAAAATGTGCTCGTAATCGGAGCGGCTGAATCCTGGGTTGCGCACCTGGGTCGAGCTCAGCAGCCATTCCTCGGTAATCATGATTGTTCCGCGGCCGTTCACTTCAATTCCGCCGCCTTCCAGCACCACGCGCTTTCCTTTGTAGCTCGGTAGATGAACGGGAATGTTCCACGCTTTCATTTGCGGAGCAAGTTTTGCAACCGCGGCGGCATCGCGCTTGCCATTGGTGTATTTCGCCCAGGCGTTGAACAGCCAGTGCGTGGCAGCCAACTCTCCGTTTTTTCCACGCACAAATATCGGGCCGAAATCTCGTATCCATCCGCGATCTGTGGGCACACGATAAAAATCCACCGCCTCTAAATCCGCGCCGGCTTTTTTCAAGGTTTTTCGCGCGTCATTTTCCTCAGCGGCGCCTTGCACAAGAATTCGCACGTGTTCGACGCGCGCCAGATTCCGCACAATTTCCGCGTACACCCACGGAATCGACGCAAATTTTCCGGGCCAGTCAGTTTTTTCGTGGGGCCATGAAAGCCAGGTCGCCTCGTGCGGCTCCCATTCGGCGGACATTCTGAACCCGGAAAGCGCGGAGCTTGCGTTTTTCGCGGTCGTCATCAGCCGAGCCAGCGTTCAAGCAATGGCGGATAAGCGTCAATGCGACGATCGCGAAGAAATGGCCAACCGCGCCGCGTTTCCTCCACGCGATGCGGATCGCATTCCATCACCAGAATTTCTTCTTTGTCGTTGGAAGCTTCTGCAAGAATTTCGCCGAACGGCGCCGCGATGAACGAATTTCCCCAGAATTCCAATCCGGAATCGGCGGGGCCTTCGAGGCCAACGCGATTCGCCACTGCCACGTACACTCCGTTTGCAATTGCGTGCGAGCGCTGAATGGTACGCCACGCGTCAAGCTGTGCCGCGCCGAACTCTGCTTTCTCCTTCGGATGCCATCCGATACTCGTCGGATAAAAAATCACGTTCGCGCCATGCAGACTTGCGAGCCGCGCGCCTTCGGGATACCACTGGTCCCAGCAAATTTGCACAGCGATGCGTCCGTAGCGCGTTTGAAATGTTGGAAATCCCAGATCCCCAGGCGTGAAATAAAATTTCTCGTAGTAAAGCGGATCATCCGGAATGTGCATCTTGCGATAAATTCCCAACTGCGTTCCGTCCGCGTCGAGTACGGCGGCGGAGTTGTGATAAATTCCCGCCGCGCGCCGCTCGAATATCGAAACCACCAATGCAACCTTCAATTCGCGCGCAATTTTGGCCAGCGCTTCGGTTGTCGGTCCCGGAATCGGCTCCGCCAAATCGAATAGGTCGGCGTCTTCCACGCGGCAGAAATATTGCGAAAGAAAAAGTTCCTGCAAAGAGATAATCTGCGCGCCACGCTTCGCGGCTTCGCGAATTCGCTCCACGGCGAGATCGAGATTCGCTTTGCGCTCCGTCGAGCATCGCATTTGAATCAGGCCAACTGTAAATTTATCAGCCGCAGCGGGCATTTCTAAATTTTCCTTTCAACAATTCTGCGCAATATTTTCTCGCGTCAAGATTTTGAACTATCGATTCCCTGTTTGCAACGCCTAATGCCTGGCATTTGAATTGCCCCGCCGTGCGCGATAGCATGCCCTCTAGAAAACAAATGTCTCCATCACCTGAAAGCTCGGCTCCAACAAATTCGCCAGGTGACGCTTCGCTGCCGTCCGGCACGTCGATCATCGATCTGAATTTCCTCGGCTGCCGCGAAGCCGTCGGATTGTATCTGCTCGAAGGCGGCGGCGAACTCGCGCTAGTTGATTCCGGTCCGTCCTCGTGTCTTTCGGTGCTGAGAGATAATCTTGCTACGCGCGGGCTCACCCTGAACGATATTTCCACGCTACTCCTGACTCACATTCACTTCGATCACGCCGGCGCCGCGGGCACGCTCGTGAAAGAAAATCCGCGCTTGCGCGTTTACGTCCACGAAATTGGCGCCGTGCATTTAAAAGATCCTTCGCGCCTCTTGAAAAGCGCCAGGCGTCTTTACGGTGACGCTCTGCACAAAATGTTCGGAGAATTCCTTTCCGTTCCCGCCGAAAATATAAACGTTCTCACCGGCGGAGAATCTTTTCGCGCGGCGGGCCGAGAAATCGAAACCGCCTACACGCCCGGCCATGCTTCGCATCACGTAAGCTATTTCGATCAATCCACCGGCGCGGCGTTCACCGGAGATACTACCGGCTTCCGTCTGCCCGGTTACAAAGTTGTCGGACCCATCACGCCGCCGCCGGATGTCGATCTCGCTGCGTGGACGAACAGCCTCGCCGAAATCGAGCGACGAAATCCTTCGCGCTTGCTGTTGCCTCACTTCGGCGCGTTCTCCAACGTGAAGGAACATCTTCAGGCGACGCGCGAAGGTCTTTACGCGTGGACCGAGCGCGCTTGGAACGTAATTAAAAATACGCCCGATGAATCCGCGCGCGTTTCCGCGTTCACCGCGCTGGCCGAAGAAGAATTTCGCCACCAATTGCCCGACGCGGAATCCGCGGCACGCTACATCACCGTCGGCATGCCGCCGTTAAGCTGGTATGGACTCGAACGCTACTGGCGAAAACGCATTGAAGTCCAGCAGCAAAATCTCGCCTAGCTTTTCAAGCCCAACAGGCGCGCGGCATTTCCGCCGAGGATTCGCCGCTTCACATCGTCATCGGCGCGCAGCGCTTGAATACTTTCTAGCATTTTCGGAATGCTGCCGATCTGATGCGGATAATCACTGCCCGCCAAAATTTGATCGGGTCCGGCAAATGCGATGGCCAGCTCGATCGCGTGTGGATCGAAATTCACAGTGTCATAGAAAAACTTTTTCAAATAAACGCTTGGCGGCTGCGCGATATGCGCGTGGCATTCGCTGAACGCTTCATAGCCGCGGTCGAGCCGCTCCGCAAGATACGGAATCGCGCCGCCAAGATGTCCGAGCACCCAGCGAATGTCGGGAAATTTTTCCACAACTCCGCTGAAAACCAATCCGGCGGCGGCCAGTGTGGTGTCCGCCAAAAATCCAACCAGCGGCATCAGCCAGAAATCCGTCATCGCTTCCACATCCACCGGATTTGTTGGATGAATGTACAGCACCGCTTCCAATTCGTTCGCCACCTCATACAATCGCGTGAAGCGATTGTGATAGAGCGGCGTGCCGTTCACATTGCTGAATAGCATTGCGCCGCGAAATCCATGATGCGTAACGCATCGCCGCAATTCTGTGACCGACGCCGCCGGATCGCATAGGGGCAAAGTTGCCAGAGCCACAAATCGACCGGACTTTTCGGCCACTACTTTCGCGAAAGCGTCATTCACTAAAATTGCCAGCCGCGCCGCGGTTGCTGGATCTTCCACGTGCGTGCCGGGAGTCGTCAGCGTGATTACTTGCGTATCTATGCCGGCGTCGCGCAACACTTGCTCGCGATAATCAATGTCCCGGTGGCCGGGGACGCAGACGTTGTAATCGCCGGGATAGTGCACGCATGGATTACCAGCGGCGTCTCGCGTAACACGAACTGTGCTGGGGCCGCGCTCCAGCGCTTCCAGATAGGCTGGAGGATAGTAATGATTGTGAAAATCTATGATCGCCATGTCACGCTCCCCCTCATACCTTCTATTTGGGCCGCGCTACGGTCTTTGACGAGTTGAGCGCCACGCCGTGGCGAGTCTGCCCTATTGCCCGGCGTCATAGCAACGTTGATTCCGGAAGCGGCGGAAATGAGCAACCTCTTTCAGCCCGTCCGACTGGAACCGTTGTGCTGAGCGGCTGGGGATACCGCTCCCCTCATTTTTGTATCAATATCAAACTAAAGGACTTACGGGTAATGATCGTGCTAAGAATATCATTGTAAAGGACTTAGAGAGCACATACCGTTTGACTATGTCCTTCAATTTCAATGAGTTACAAATTCCGCCAGAAACAGCCTGTAAGGATACCATTCTAAAGGAACTTAAAGTCCCGTGTTTTGATATTCTGACAGAAAGTCGCTAAATCAATGAATTCTTGAATCCAGCAGGGAGGGCGAGTTCCATTTTGGGAATGAAATTTAAACGGATCGTCCAAGTTTGCGGTTAAGGGTAGTGTGGTTAGTATATTTTCGTTAATTGAAATGTGTGTAGTAGTACGGAATTGTTCCCGGAAAAGGTGTCGAAACGAACTCGAATTGCGTTCGAGCAGCATCTAGCGGACAAACGATGAAAGCTACTTGAAGAACTGAGCGGGTGTGGCGATGCACGGGTGAATATGAAGATCGAGTATCCGTCGCTCAGGGATCTTCGCTCATTTCTTGAATCTCCTGCTTGATGCGCTGCCGCTCTTCGGGAGTCAGAAGTTTCTCGCGAAGTTCCTGCACAGTCGGAGCGCCGTTTTCGTGGTGCAGGATGTCGGTGAATCTGCGAATCCACGTGTGCAAAGCGGGGTCGGAGTGGCTCAGGTCGCCCAGCGAGAAACACCAAATCCCGTGGGAGTGGCGAGCTGCATATTCCTCTGGAGAAAGGCCTTCTGAAAAAAGTTGGCGCGCCATCCGTTCGCGACCCGGGTCGGCGAGAGGGCGTTCGGTATCGCTCATGGGTACAGACTATCTCAGCCGGAGCGCAAATAAACACGATAGAAGCCAAACAATCACTATTCCCGGTAAAACGAAATTGTAGTCATGCCAGATTTTGATTCGAGAATTCGTGTATGCTCCCAGTCACTGGATAATGCCAATGAAAGTCATCGTGTATGACGCATTTCGCGCTGGAATTGTCTCCATCACAGTACTTTGCATTTCCCCTGGCACGGGATCGGCGAGGATTACACAGACACATTCAGCGGAACCGAATACGCCTAAGAAAGCGGCACCCATGTCGAAGCAGGCAAACGGAACTTTTGAAGTGAAATTAAACGTTCAGACGGACGAGAAGGTTGGCGATCCAACTGTCGGCCGCATGTCCATTGACAAGCAATTTCATGGCGATCTGGAAGCGACGAGCAAGGGACAGATGCTTAGCAGCGTCACGGAAGTGAAAGGCTCGGCGGGATATGTGGCGATCGAGCGGGTGACCGGAACGTTGCAAGGGCGTGCAGGCAGCTTTTCACTTCAGCACACTGGAACCATGAATCGTGGCGTTCCGGAACTGAGCGTGACAGTGATTCCGGATTCCGGAACAGGCCAGCTGGTTGGACTGACCGGGAAGATGAACATCATCATCACGGACGGGAAACATTCCTACGAGTTCAACTATACGCTGCCTGACGCCGGCAAATAAGCAAGTGGGTGCGATTGTACCGAGCGACCTGAGATCCCACATCAGCACACAAATTCCGGTTCACAGCGCAGATTCCTAGTCATCACGGATCGATAAACCTGGGATGAATTTTGGGCCAAGTTGGCGGATAAGCACGCGCGTACGACCCTCCGCTAAAATCAATTTACAAACAACTGTGCAATAGTGCACAGACTTCCCGACGCCTTCGCTTCAAACTGTGCCCCTTACGCTGTAGAAGCTTCCCTCCAAAGTATGCGACGGCCGTTCGGAACGAAGGCAGGCATCCCAACTGAAGTGCTAATGAAAGAAGGCCAAGGAAATTATGAGAAGCGACGCGCAGCCATCAAGCCGACGGGGTGACCTAGTGGATAAGGAATTACGACTTCGACCCATCGAAGCGGGATCGAACGACCCGTTGAATAACGAAGTAAATGAGAGCGCCACGGAAGCCAGTCTGGTGCAGCGAGCCCGTGGGGGAGATAAAATAGCGTTTTCGCATTTGGTGCAGCCATACATGCGGCTGGCGTATCACGTGGCGCTGCGAATCACCTGCAACCGTGAGGATGCGGAGGATGCGTCCCAGCAAAGTTTATTGAAAGCGTTTACGCGCATAGATCAATTTAACGGCGAATCGCTTTTTTCGACGTGGCTGACGCGAATTGCGATCAACGAAGCGCTGATGAAAGTGCGCAAGCGGCGCGCGGAAGAATGCCATTTGCATCATGAAAATCATGCGGAGGAAGAAACGAGTCCTGTAGATATGTTACGCGCGGGAGAAGAGGTTCATCCTGAATTGCTCTATGTGAAATGGGAAAAACAACGATTGCTGAGAGAAGCGATCGATGGGCTGCAAGGGGCCTCCCGAGCAGTCGTGTGGATGCTGGGAATGCAGGAACGAAAGACGAAAGAAACGGCAAGACTGCTGAACCTATCGGAATCCGCTGTGAAATCGCGGTTTTTGCGCGCGCGCCAGCAGCTGCGGGAGAGTCTGGCGGATCGAATTTAGTGTGCGCGCGGCAATCTCGAGGGATTTCCAGCGTGAACATGTGACGTCCACGAACCGGAGTAGTATAATAAGTGTCCCCCCCAATTATGGACGCAGTCCGCGTCCTGGAAATAACCATACAGGGATCGACGGATGAAAAACCTAACAGCAGTTGCGCTGATCGCAATTCTTCTGACGTTCGCGCCGCGAAGTTCGCAGGCGTATTCAGTTCTGACGCACGAAGCGATTATTGATTCGGCCTGGACAGACGTACTGCAGCCCGCGCTTCTGAAGCGATTCCCTGCTTCCACCCCGGACGATTTGAAAAACGCGCATGCCTTCGCGTACGGCGGCGCGATCATTCAAGACATGGGCTACTACCCGTTCGGAAGCAAATTCTTCAGCGATCTGGTGCACTACGTTCGCAGCGGAATGTTTGTGGAGAACCTGCTGCGCGATTCGAGCAACTTGAACGAGTACGCGTTCGCGCTGGGCGCGATGTCTCACTACTGTTCGGACAACAACGGACACGGCCTGGCGGTGAACCGCGCGGTTCCAATACTGTATCCGGAACTGAAGAGAAAGTATGGCGACGTGGTGACCTACGATCAAAATCCCGCCGCGCATTTGAAAACGGAATTCGCGTTCGACGTGGTTCAAGTTTCGCGGGGACACTATGCGAGCCAGGCATATCATGATGCGATTGGATTTGCAGTGGCGGATGATTTGCTGGCGAAGGCGTTCCAAGAAACGTACGGACTGGAAATAAAGACGGTATTTTCGGACTACGACCGGGCGATCGGATCGTTTCGCTATAGCGTGAGCACGCTGATTCCAAAGATGACGGTGGTTGCGTGGCAGATTAAGAAAGACGACATTCAAAAGAATACGCCGGGGCTGACGCGGGACAAATTTATCTATAACATTTCGCGATCCAGTTACGAAAAGGATTGGACTAACAAATATCAACGGCCCGGATTTGGCACGCAAATGTTGACGTTGCTGATCAGGCTGGTGCCGAAGGTGGGGCCGTTCAGAGCGCTGGCTTTTCGCGCTCCGACTCCTGCTACGGAAACGATGTTCATGGCGAGCTTCAATTCAACATTGGTGAGTTACACACGGATGGTCAGGGACCAAACGGCGAACGGACATGCTCCGTTGAAAGACGATAATTTTGATACAGGCACGGTGACGGGCCCGGGGGATTATCCGCTGGCGGATCAAGCGTATGCCCAGCTGGTGGACGAATTGAGCGCGAATCACTACGCGAATATCACGCTGGATTTGCGGGCCGTGATTCTAGCGTATTACGCCGACTTAAACGCGCCGTTTGCGACGAAGAAAGACAAGAAAAAGTGGGATGCTCTGGTGGCGAAGATCGGCGAACTGAAAACGACAACTGCGGCGGCTGACTAAGATTTCCCGTTCGATGAAATTGCTTTCGTTAGTGACTGGTGAAAAACAATCCGAGTGATGCGAACAGCATCACCGCGGTGGCCAGCCAACCTATCCATCGAAGATAACCCGGCAGAATAAATTTGCCCATGATTTTACGGTTGTGCGTGAGGATCATCATCATGGCCATCACGGGGACGGCGACGACGCCGTTGATAACGGCCGACCAGACCAATGCTTTCATGGGATTGATATGGACGAAAGTAAGGGCGAGTCCGATCAGCGTAGCGACGCCAATCGTGGCGTAGAAGCGTACCGCTTGTTTTGGTTTTTTTTGCAGGCTGGCGGTCCATTGGAAAGCTTCGCTTACTCCATACGCGGCGGAACCGGCGAGAACGGGAACAGCGAGAAGGCCCGTGCCGATAATTCCCAGCGCAAAAATAACGAATGCGAATCTGCCGGCAAGAGGCTCCAGAGCTTTGGCGGCCTGGCCGGCAGTTTGAATATCCAGAATGCCATGGGTGTGGAGAGTGGCGGCTGCGGTGAGAATGACAAAGAACGCGACCAGATTGGAAACCGCCATTCCAAAATAGGTGTCGAAGCGAATTCGCTGGAGTTGTTCCGGGCCTTGCTCCCGGGCGATCATGAGCGCCTTCTGCCGCGAGTGGGTGGTGACTTCTTCTACTTCTTGGGATGCTTGCCAGAAAAACAGGTAGGGACTGATCGTCGTGCCCAAAACGGCGATGAGAGCGGTGAAATATTCTCGGTGGAAGGAGAGCGAAGGAAGAAATGTCGCGCGAAGGGCGGCGAGCTTTGGCTCTTTCACGACGATGGCGGTGACGACGTATGCGAAGAGCACTACCGTCAGCCACTTCAGGTATTTCACATACCTCGAGTAGGGCACCAGAATTTGAAGGAGTAACGAGATGATGCCGAACACCACGACGTAAAGTCCGGCAGGGCCAGGAGCGAGCAGATTTGCGACGGCGCCCATGGCGTCGATATCCGCGCCGAGATTGCAAATGTTCGCGATCAGAAGAAGCGAGACGATGATGTACAACACCGGCCTGGAATAGTAGCGGCGAATATTGCCGGCGATGCCTGCTCCTGTTACGCGGCCGATTCGTGCGCTGATTTCCTGAATGACCGCCATTAATGGGTAGGAAAAAACGACAGTCCAGAGCATGCCGTAACCGAACTGCGCCCCGACCTGAGAGTAAGTGCCGATTCCGCTGGGATCGTCGTCGGCTGCACCGGTAATTAGACCGGGGCCGAGCTGCCGTAGAAGTTGCTTCACTGTAAAGTTGCGCGGCTTTGGCGAGTTGTGGGAGTGGTCAACGGAATTCGATTTCGTCAATGTGAACCGCGCCTTAGCGAACTTCTATTCGTATGATGTTTGTGGGCGACAAGAGTTTCGCGGATTGATTTGGGCTCGGAACAGGGCGCGACCGCGAGGGTTCCGGCGGCATCAAACGGCAAGACGGAGTATCAAAGAGATTTTTCTGAGCGAACGAGATGGTTATAAACGGGAGGCAAACGAAATGGCGACCAACACAGCAAAGAAATGCGCTCATCCGAACTGTAGCTGTCCCGCGGATGCGGACAGTAAATACTGCAGCGCGGCGTGCGCGGCAGTTGAAAATGTGCCGGACATTGATTGCCGATGCGGGCATCCGGGATGCAAGGGCAAGGCGCACTAGAACCGCGGATGAATTCGTTGAGCGGGGTGCGTACGGTTCTAGGTAGGCGGACGCAGGTTGCGCTTCTCGAAATATGACCTGATCGATTTGGCGAAACCGCGCGGATCTACCATACCGACATAGCCGTCCGGCCGCAGGAGATATACGGCGTGGCGTCGCAAGCCCGCTTGAGCAATCTCGGGATACCACGGAAAAATGTAAAGCGGTAATTTCCGCTGTCCGCAGATTTTTTTGACTGCCGGAGCCGCGTCGCCGTAGACGTGTACTTGCCAGTCCAGTGAAGTGAGCGGCGCGAAATTGTCTTTGTCAGCGGCATTCAACTGAATTTTCACCCACGGCAGACGATCTCCGCCACGAACGGCCCCGGCGCGGCCTTCGCTCAATGCGCTTCCACGATAATTGACTTCGGTTTGCGAGACCGTGCGAAACATCAAGCGACGCACGGCCTTGAGCTTGAATAAAAACGGCATCACCAGTGGAACGATTTTGAGCCGCACGAGACGAGCGAATGCGCTGGGACTTGTGACGCCGGTAAACGCGCGATCGGTTGTTGCAACCAGACGGCGGGCGAAGGCGATTCGTTCCGGCTCATAGGTATCAAGCAGCGAAGCGTCGGCGCGCCCGTGCAAAAGAGCAGCTAATTTCCAGGCGAGATTTATGGCGTCGCCGATTCCGGTGTTCATGCCCTGTCCGCCAACGGGACTGTGCACGTGCGCGGCGTCGCCAATCAGGAACGCGCGGCCCTTGCGGAAATTATCCGCGACGCGATGGTGGACGCGGTAGTTCGAAAACCAATTTACGCGCTTCACGTCGATGCGCATCCATTCGATCACGCGCTTGCTGACGTCATTCCACGACAAATTTTCGTGCTGGCCTTCAAATTCCTTGCGCACAGTGCCGACAAGACGCACGCGGCCTTCGGCCTTCAACGGGAAAACGGCCAGAAATTCTGTTTTTTCCAAGCCGACGTGTAGTTCTCCGTTTACCACTTCCCCGCCGGCTTCAACGTCGGCAACGTAAAATAAATGACTGTATGTTCCACCGGGAAATCCGATTTCTAGTTGTTGGCGAACGACGGAGTGCGCGCCGTCGCATCCGGCGATGTAGGCTGCCTCACAGGTCTCGGTTGATCCGTCTTTTAATTTGAGGCGCGCACGGATACCGTCGTCCACTTCCTGAAAGTCGAGTAGTTCCGATTGACGCTCGACGTTGACGCCGAGTGCGGCGAGGCGATCGACTAGGAGGCGCTCGTGTTCGTCCTGCGGAAAAATAAGTGCGTAGGCAAACGGGCTGATGCCTGCGCCCATTTCGCCGAGGACCGCGTGCGCCGCTTTCTTGCCGGAAACCCAAAGATTTACGGCGGTGACTGTGCGTCCGCGCTCGACTACCGTGCTGGCGAGGCCGATCTGGCTGTACAGCTCGAGTGTTCGCGCTTGGACGGCGATCGCGCGCGAAGTCGTGCCGGGCTCGGAAGTCCTGTCTACAATTCTGACGCACACGCCCATGTGAGTGAGCCAGAGCGCGAGGACCAGGCCGGTCGGGCCGCCGCCGATGATGAGGACGTCTGTATCTCGAGTTGACGAGGGATTTGTCATCTTAAGTTTCACGGCGATGCGTGCGCAATTGTAAGATGATTCCGCGCGCCGAGTGGGCGCGATTTTTCGCACGAGATGGGCATAAGGATGGCGGGCGTGACGCCGAAGTTGAATCGTACATTAGAGTCGAATCGTCCATTGAAGACGGCGGACAGCGCGGGTAGAAGCGCATTGCAGGTGCGCAGAACCCGGCGATTGACTCGGGATTTCTTTGAACGGCCGACCCTTGTGGTTGCCCGTGAGTTGCTGGGGAAAGTTCTGGTGCGGCGAATTGGGGAACGGAAAGTCTCGGTAAGGATCACTGAAACGGAAGCATATATTGGCGAAAATGATTTGGCGTGCCACGCAAGATTCGGAAAAACGAAAAGAAATGCGGTGATGTATGGGCCCGCGGGAGTTTGGTATGTGTATTTCGTTTACGGAATGCACTGGCTGCTGAACGTGACCACGGAGGGAGTGGACGAGCCCGCGGCGGTGTTGATCCGAGGCGGCGTTTTGATTGAAGCAAGACACGTTGCCGGTGGACCGGGAAAACTGACGAAGGCGCTGAGAGTTGATGGGAAATTTTACGGGCAGAGTGCCACGTCCGGGAATTTGTATATTGAAGATCGAGGCGAGCGCCCTAAGAAAATCAAGAGAACTCCGCGAATTGGAATTGACTATGCTGGGGCTTACAAGCACAAGAAGTGGAGATTTGCGATTCCTGTCTGATTCACTTCAGCTTCGCGTACTCAGCTTTCGCGGCGACAAGAACCGGAATATCGGTGTCCGCGTCTTTCCATAACGTGAGGAAATCCTGATACGCGGCGCGGGCTTTGGCGGTGTCGCCCTGCACGATATACGCGCGAGCAAGACCGAGATGCGCGAGCGCCCCGATCGGTTCATTCACTACAATCCCGCGATGATCGAGGATTTTCTGGAATTCGGCGGCAGCGTGGCTACCGTCTCGAGCGGCAAGATATGCTTCTGCCCGCACAAGTACAGGATAGACGTTTTGGAAACAAAATGCGGACTGACACGGTTCCGCTAGGTCGTACGGCGCGGCGGCCTGAAGCGCCTCGATAGCCTTCGCGGGATCGTTTCGGTTAAGCGCAACCAGAGCACGAAGCGTAGGCAGGTAATTGAAACGCACCAAGGTATCATCCGGGAAACGCTTGGCCAGATCGTCCGCCACTGCCTCCGCCCGAACCGTGTTTCCTGCGAATGCCAGCGCCAGCGCGCCCGCAAATTGCATATCCTTGCCGGTCGAAAGTGCGAGCGCTCTCGCGGATTGTTGCCGGGCCTGAGCGGCATTCCCGAAGAGTGTTTCCACCAAAGCCGCAGAAGCTAAATAGGAGGCCGCCGCTTCTTTGTCTCCCGCGTGCTGCGCTGATTCAATCACGCGCCGCGAAAGCTCTCTCGACTGCGCTAACCGGCCGAAGTACGCGGTCGTCAAGGCTTCGTTGGCCAGAAAAAAATCTCCACCGGGCGCGTGCCGGCTGCTTTTGCCGCCATCTGCGCGGTGCCTGTCGTATCGCCATCCAAGAACTTGATCGAATACAGAGCCAGAGCAAGAAAGGAAGAATCGATGTTGTGTGCGAGAGCGCGTTGATACGCGGCCTTCGCTTCATCGAGGCGGTTTAGCGCGGTATCGGCATATACGAGGTGCGCGTAGGCAATGGGAAGCTCCGGATGCGAGCGCGTTGCTTCTTCGGCCTGTTCAATGGTCTCCTCGTATTTTCCGAGTGGCAGGTCAACGATCCCCGCCAGAAAATTCCGCCCCTCGACAGCGCGAGGGTAAGCCTGTACCCAAAGCTCGCAGACATCGTGCGCTTTGTTGAGGTCTCCGGTGACGACCGCGTGGTAGGAAGCGGAGATGAAATACTTCTCCCGCTCACTGGCTCGGTCACGCAGCTCGTATGCCTCTCGGGTGTCGTCCGCGCCGCTAAGCGATTCGCCCACGTCAATGCGCATACGACCCAACATGACATAGGCAATTGCAAATCTCGGGTCCAGCTCGGTGGCGTGCTTGAAAAATGGAATGGCCGCAGCCGAGCCGCCGGGTCCGTACAAGACTTTGTAACCGGCGCTGAATGCTTGCAACGCTTCGAGAGAAGGTGTCGTGGCCTGCTCAAGAGGTGTGTCAAACTTCCGCACCACGCTGAGTGACTCGCCAAGTTTGTTGCGCATTTCCGATGTCGTTGTTCCCAGCGCATCAAGTACGTGATCCTTGTCGCTGGCCTGTGCGTCCGCGCTCGCCAGCGATTCACCGTTTGAGCAGTTGATTGCCTGGAGCGTCACCAGATACGGCGCGCCGATTTGCGCGATAGAGCCGTCAAGAACGGCGCTGCTGCCTGCGCGCTGACAGATTTCCTGCGCAATCGCTGGCGTGAGTTTTGCTTCGGCTGGCTGGCCCATCAAGCTGAGCGTCTGCTGAATTTGCTGGTCCGAGATAATGCTCAGGAAGGGCGATTGTTCCAGTTGAACGGAGGGCCCCTGCCGCAACGTTCCGTCGAAGACTGCGTCTCCGGTCGTGTTCGTGAAATCAGCGAGGACGATGGTGTCCTTATCAGTCAGTGCGTGGGCATTATGGGTGAAGAACAACCAGCCGCCCAGCGCCAGCGCGATCACGAGAAATGCTGCGCCCAAAGCCGCCCATCGAAACCCCGCGGATTTCGTTACCGTTTTCTCGGAAGGGCCAGCTCATGCGATAGCTGTGCGTCCCGAAACGGAATCACGCCTCAAGCGCTGCAAATCCGTGTGCATATCGGCGGCGCCCTGGTAGCGCAGCCTGCGGTCTTTCTCCAGCGCTTTGTTGATGATTTCTTCGAGCTTTGGAGAAATGTCGGGATTCAGCCGGACAGGAGCAACCGGCGCGCGATTCAGAATCGCGTCGGCGATCAGTCCAGAAGTGTCGCCACGAAAAGGCAGAACGCCTGTCGCCATCTAGTAGAGCACCACGCCGAATGAAAATAAATCCGTGCGCGCATCCAGATCTTCGCCGCGCACTTGTTCCGCGGACATGTACGTGACAGTGCCCATAGCCGCGCCGAGCCGAGTGAGGTGTTCCAGTTCGCTGGCTGTGGGCATCGCTGACAGATTCACAGCGCCGCCGGGGGCGTCAGCTTCGCCAAACCAAAATCTAAAATCTTGACGTGCCCGCGCTCGGTCACAAATATATTCGCGGGCTTGATGTCGCGATGAATGATTCCTTTCTTGTGGGCCGCGTCGAGCGCGTCCGCAATCTCAATTCCGAACTCCATCACCTGCTCGCTCGGCAGAGGCTTGCCGGAAATGAGATGCTGCAGAGTGTGTCCGTCAAGAAACTCCATCGCGATGAATCGCGTTGAGTCCTGCTCGCCGACATCATAAATGGTGCAGATGTTCGGGTGATTCAATGAAGATGCCGCCTGTGCCTCACGCCGGAATCGTTCGAGCGTTTGAGGATCCCGCGCAATGTCATCCGGAAGAAATTTTAGAGCCACGAGCCGGTGCAGGCGCGTGTCCTCAGCCTTGTACACGACGCCCATGCCGCCGCGGCCAAGTTCTTCACTGATGCGATAATGCGAGATGGTTTTGCCAATCATCGAGGAAACTGGCGCAATTCTAGGTGCCGCTGTTTATCAAGTCAATCGAATGGTAAAAACGCGCTGTGCGTGACGAATTCTGCGCGACCAAATTGTTTCGCGTGAAACAATTCGTCCAAACGTCACAATATACCGCGCGCAACTGAATCGCGGTCAAATTGTTCCACGTGGAACAATTGCTGCACTTTACAGCACATTGTTCAGCGGCATCCGCCTAAGTCGCGTCGCGTGAACAAGTTGGCAGGTGCCATTTCGAATTGGCGCCTAAATGTTCGGTAATTTACGAGCAAATCTTGGGAATCGCAGGTCCGGATGACCAATGATATTATATCGGCATAGGACGGCCTGCTTATCGAATCCGCGGAGATATCAGAAAGATTTTCCTCACTACACTGGTCGTATTCGGTTTGGTCCCTGCGCGTGCCAGTCAACAAGATGCTCCCGCGCATCTTGAGACTTCTGCGAAGCCCTACGAAGACCCAGACGCGCATGCGATTTATTCAATCCTACTGCGAAGCTACAAAGATTCATCATTCGTGATTCGCGCTGAAACAGAATCGCGCACCGGAGTAACTCCTGAGAGCACGGGAATAAAGGGCGACCGTTCTTTTCGTCACGAATGGGGAGACGCTGTGAAGAATTATTCTAAAGGGTATTCCGATCCTAGTCTGCTGACGCGAAATTTTTCTATCGAGGCACCGTACGAGTTCGTGCCCAAGGAGAAAATGGATGCAGTTTTCGAGCCTGGGACTGGGATGGGATGGGATGGGAAGCGTTCTACAAAAACTAACCGTTGTCACGCGGTTACTATTGGTTTTCTGCTGTCGGATTCGACAGTCGGAAGACCCACGCAATCGTCCCGATGAACAATATGTGCGGTGGACTTTGTGGCAGGGGCGAACTACACTTTTTTGAAAAGAAAGACGGCATGTGGCGCGAAGTCCAAGTCGATGCAGAACGGATAACCTGGTTTTCCTGAGATTGCTTTCGTTAGCTTCTCGTCCCGTAAAATGTTCGCGCGAAATAAAAATTGGCGGATGGGCCTGTAAGCCGGATTTTGTACGGCGATATTTTGCCGTAGCGATCATTCCTCTAGGTCCCGGCTCGCGCCGGGACTCAAGCAGCCTACCCGAGGGTTGATTGCTCTGCGCCCTTGCGGACGCAAAACATACTCCTTTCCCTTACGGGATTGGAGCGACGGGCCGAGCAGGCCCTCCCCTCCTATTTGGCCTTGCACCACGCGGGGTTTGCCGTGCCGTTCCGGTTACCCGGAACGCGGTGAGCTTTTACCTCACCTTTTCACCCTTACCATGCGCGGAGATTGCGAGCACGCCATCCAAATGAGACGGGACAAAGGTTTTGCCTTTGACCTGCCACCGAGGTGACTTGCCCACAGACTCCGCGACACCGGCGGTTTATTTTCTGTGGCACTTTCCGTGACCGTTCCCTTTCGAGACCGGCCCCCTGGCGTTACCAGGCGCGTTGCTCTTCAGCTTTCAGGCCTTGCGGCCTTCCACTGGGTGTCCGGACTTTCCTCCCGCGCTTTGTAAGCTGCACTTGTTAAAATGCCGCGTTACGTGCGCCAGCGATCACCCGGCCCACCCGCCATCTCCATTTTACCCTAAAACTTTATTTGGTGGATATCCAAACGACGTTGCTGCTTTCCACGGCCCAAACTCCGTTGCGCTTCACAAGCCAGGTGAATTCTCCCTGACCGCACAACAGGCCGCAGGACATTCCGGAATAAACGACCGCTTGATCGCGTTCACGATTGAATCCGATGCGGGAAACAATAATGATTCCGGGCGTGTTGGCGTGCTTTGTCATAAACTTGCGCCAGGCCTTTGCGTCTTTAACTTGCAGGGCGACATCAGCGAGATCAACGAGGGTGCATTCTGGCGCGAGTTTGCAGGGCGATGGCAGATGGAGCGAGGAGTGATTGTTAATGTCTTCATAGTTTTGCCGGGCCTCGGGTGAAATTTTGTCGAGAAATGTAATTGTTTGCGGCCCTTGTACTGGCAAATTGCCGACCATACCCGGCGGTACTCCGAGCGCGGTTTGGTCCGAAAGGATAATCGGGCGGCCTTTGGCGGCCTGATAAAGCTCGCGCAACACCGAAGTGTAGACGGCGGAATCATCGGAGGTGAGTTCTAGCGGTGCGGGCGGTTTTTGCGCGCAGAGCGGTGGAAGGCCCGCCAGAAATGCAAATGCGGCGAGAACGCCGAGAATCGGTAACGCACGAGCGAGCACCAATGTTTTGATCATCACGATAAGAATCCGCAATTCCAGCTCCAAATGTGATTCTAGCAGACGGCGATTTCGCGCGTCTTGGGGCGACACAATCAATCTGCAAGCGCCGGTTCGGGCCGGAAGAAGCTGTCTAGAACCGGCACACCCCTTTACATTCTAATTTCTTGACGTCCGCAAGGCGCGTGAGTATGCTCCGGCCAATTCCTGGCCAGTCCACGGCGATGGTCTCCGGGACACCAGCTCTATTCTTAAGGAGGACTGCACATGGGTAAGACGTACGCGATCGTCGTTGGGTTTGTGTTGCTCCTTGTTGGGATCATCGGTTTTGTGGAAGGCGATAAGATGATGATGGGGTTGCATTTCAACCTCATCCACAATTGCATTCACCTGGTCAGTGGGCTCGTCGGTCTGGCGACCGGATTGGCTGGAGGACAGAAGGGTGGACGAGTTTTCGCGCAAGTATTTGGCGTGGTCTACACGATCGTAGCGATCATCGGATTTGCGGGCGCACCGGTGTACATCGTCAACACGCTCGACCTGAACATTCCAATGTACAACTACATCCATGTGACCGTTGGCGTGCTGGGACTGATCGCGGGATTCATGGGTGGAGCAGCCAGTGAAGCGAGTGCTTGACGAACAGCACTCAAGGAATTCCCCAAGAAACATTTCAGCCCGGCTTCCGTTCAACGCGGAAGCCGGGCTTTGCTGTTGCGCTTCCCTGCTTCTTGGCAACCGCCGCTGAACGTGCCATGATTCGCTGCATTCGAGGATTTGAGAAACGGCCGCTGAGTGCATTATATTTCGCGGAACCGACAATTCTTCGGCCCGGAGACATTTCAACCATGAAAAGCTTCGCGTTCAACATTCGAGCCGCGTTAATTATCGCACTCGTGATTATTGCGTTCCCCGCGAACGCGCAAAACAAACATGCGATGACGTTCGACGACCTGATTTCGATGCAGCGTGTGAGCGATCCGCACATTTCGCCCGACGGAAAATGGGTGGCGTTCACGCTAGCCACGCCGGATAAGGAAGCGAATCGCAACGCGTCAAACATCTGGCTGATTCCGGCGACGGGCGGCAACGCGAAGCAGCTTACAAACAGCGGACGCGATAACAGTCCGAGGTGGTCGCCAGATGGAAAGCGCGTGGCGTTTGTTTCAGCGCGCGACGGGGAATCACAAATCTATTTTATTGCGTTGGAAGGCGGAGAGGCCACGCGGCTGACGAATGCGCCGAGCGGCGTGGACAATTTCCTGTGGACGCCGGACGGAAAATCCCTCGCCTTCAGCTCGGGCGTGTATCTGGATTGCAAGGACGATGCGTGCAACAAGAAGCGAATTGACGAAGCGACGAAAAGCAAAGTGAAGGCGCGCGTCTACGATCATCTTCTGTACCGGCACTGGACGCACTGGAATGACGAGCGGCGCAGCCATCTGTTTATTATTCCAACGGAAGGAGGCGCGGCGCGCGACTTGACGCCGGGAGCGAATTACGACGTGCCGCCGGATTTCCGAGGCGAGGCGGCCGACATCGCGTTTGCGCCGGATAGTCACGAGCTTTGTTTCGTTGCGGTGACGGATCCGGTGGAAGCCATCAGCACGAATGGCGATTTGTTCATCGTGCCGGCCGATGGATCTGCGGCGCCGAAACGCATCACGGAAAATCCCGGATACGACGGCCATCCAGTTTATTCGCCGGATGGAAAAACGATTGCGTATCGCGCACAGCTTGTTCCGGAGAACGAAGGCGATCGCTGGCGATTAATGATTTACGATCGCGCGGGCGGGCACCGGTCAAATTTGACGGAAGGCTTCGACCGCAGCGTGGACAATCTGGTGTGGTCGGCGGACAGCAAAACGATTTATTTCACAGCCGAAGAGCACGCGGAGTCGCCGATTTACGCGATAGCGGCGCAGGAAAACTCAAGTCCGCGCGCAATTGTGGGCGAAGGATTCAACGGGGAACTTTCTTACAGTGCAACCGGGCGAATGTTCGTGTTTACGCGTTCGAGCATTATGTCTCCGGCGGAGATTTTCACGACGGGCGCAGCGGGCGGCCGCACGCGTCAATTGACGCACGTGAACGATTCGCGATTGGCGCAAATCGAAATGTCCAAGCCGGAATGGTTCTGGTTTGAAGGCGCGGGCGGCACGAAAGTGGAGGGCGTAGTTCTGCGCCCGCCGCATTTCGATGCGTCACACAAATATCCTACGCTGCTCCTGATTCACGGCGGCCCGCAAGGCGCCTGGGAAGATAGCTGGACGTATCGTTGGAACTCGGAAGTATTCGCGTCGCCGGGGTACGTGGTAGTGATGATCAATCCGCGCGGCTCCACGGGATACGGACAGAAATTCACAGATGAAATTACGGACGATTGGGGCGGAAAAGTTTACGACGATTTGATGAAGGGTCTCGACTTCGCCATCGCCAACTACAAATTTATTGACGGCGATCGCGTCGCGGCTGCGGGCGGATCGTACGGCGGTTACATGGTGGATTGGATTGCCGGACACACTGGCCGGTTCAAAGCGCTCATCAGCCACGCAGGCCCGTACGATAAGACAAGTATGTACGGTGCGACGGAAGAGCTTTGGTTCGAAGAACACGATATGGCGGGCGAGCCGTGGACAAATCCGGATAGCTATCACAAGTGGTCGCCTTCCACGTATGCAGCTGCGTTCGGAAAATACAAAACGCCAACGCTGGTGATTGGCGGCGAAATGGATTTCCGCGTGCCTTACACACAGGACTTACAATTTTTTACGGCGTTGCAGAGGCAGGGCGTGCCTTCGAAGCTGGTGATTTTCCCGGATGAAGGCCACTGGATTCTGAAGCCGCAGAACAGCGAGCTTTGGTACAGACTGTTTTTGGATTGGTTGGGGAAATATTTGAAGTAGGCAGGACAGAATGGCGCGTGCCGGATTTTATTTGTGATGTCCGCGCAAAAACCACCCAACTCCAACGCGAACCTGAACCGTATTAATCCCCGGATTCGGCGTAGCCAGGCCAGCGTTTGAAATATGCATGTAGCGCAGATCCACGCTCCATGCAACCTTCTCGCCAAGAATGTGCATTCCGATTGCAGCGCCCGAAGTGAAATTGGTTTGAGAAGTTCCGGTTGGCACCGTCACGTTGGTGAAAAGCACGCCGCCGGCAATTTCGACGTACGGAACGATGCGGCTATCTGTTTCAAAATTCCATTTCAGCACAACGGGATTGAATCCAGCGCCGTAGGCACGGTGCGCCGGCTGAAAAACCATGAATACGGGAACGGCGTCCACTGCATATTCAAATTTGCCGCGCAGGAATCCGGGGCCGTGAGCTTTCGTTAGGATCCAGCCGAAGCGCGCGCCCGCGTTGAAAACACTGTCGCTAGACGTACTTCCATTCGTGCCGTGTCCTCCGGCAGCCCAGATCTGAATTTCGTGGCCGCCATCCTGCGGACGAGTTTGTGCAAACGCAGGGATGCAGCAGAGTAGCGATGCGATTAACGTCGCTGGAAGTATTCGAGTCATTGCAGGTCTCTGCGCCTTCGCGCACGGCAGTCCGGCATTGGCGCCGCCGAAAACACAATACCCGAAAGCATGGTGAGCCGCAATTGCAAGGACTCTCGCGAGCGCAAACGAGCCTCTCAAGCACATTTGTTGAAGAGACGTCTGTGCCCGAGAGGCTCGCGCGCTGAACTACGCTCGTCCGGCAGTGCCGGACGCACGACATTTTCAACTGTTCATGTTCTCCGATGACGATCCGGTCGGCTCATTTTCGGAATTTTGTCGACGATTGGACTGATCGTTCTGTTTCGAGTTGGACTTCCGGTTCCCTTTGTTACCGCGGGTGTTGCCCTTCGAACTGTCGTTCTTTCGATTTTGCATTTCATTTCTCCTTGATCGGATTAGGTTACGAATAAACGAAAATTCACTGCCGTTACCCAACAACAACTTGCTCAACGTCCTGCGCTCATGGCTCTTCGCTTGGGAACTTCAGGCTCGCGAACTTCCTCGTCCGCGGCGTTTCTCGTAGCTCGAACGGCCGCCTGAATCAATTCTTGGAAGGAGTTGATTCAGCGGAAACTAAACGAACGGGTAACCTGTAGCGTAAGCGTCTGTAATATGAGAAATTATTCAGCGAGCGCCCGTAGCTCAGGTGGATAGAGCAGCTGCCTTCTAAGCACGACGCTCGATTCCAAACCTTCCATTTATTCGTTTGGCCTTTCAATGTTTCCAACAACTTGGGGAATCTGCTTTTCGCTCAAAGCTAACCCCAATCGCTTCAAAGCATTAGGTTCTTGCACAGTTCTAGCACAGCAGACGCTCCTCTTTTTGAAACATAAGCGCGAAGGAACAGTTAGCGTAAAATCAAAGCCATGTCCGGTTTTCTCCGATGTTGACCGACGGATACTCTTCAAATCAATGATATCGGCACTGTCGAACTGGAAACGCATAAGCCAATGTTCTGCGATCCATACACATCTAACCGAGCGCCCGGAAGCTTCATCATGATCGATCCAGTAGACAACAATACTGTGGCTGGAGGCATGATCGTCGAAGCATCAGTGGTTCAAGGCGCAGACAAGAGTTCAGGTGCTGTGGGCACTTCTCAAAGCACAGCGCCCCGCCAGCAGCACGCCGGTCTAACGGCATGGTTCACAGGGTTGAGTGGTTCTGGCAAAACGACGATCTATCATTCTGTTATTCTGTCTACACAGAATTGCTGGCACGCGGCATCCGCGCAGAGCTTCTCGATGCGGACGAATTGAGGAAGCACCTCAATAGTGATTTGGGATTCACTAAAGAAGACAGGGACGAGAATATTCGTAGAATCGGGTTTGTCGCGAACCTACTGAGTCAAGAACTCAGTCGTAGAATTCTGTAAGCGCTTAAGCATGGAGAACGATTCAGAAGGCGGTATTGATAATTCCTAGTTATCTTTACCCAGCATGCCCAATAACCCTAGTTTCGAGTGGTTCGTAAGTATCTGATTAGGCTGATCTGAATCCGGTGCATCCGCGCTGCCCACAAACACATGTTTTAGGGCAGGCATCCTCATCTGCAGCCGTATGCTAACCAGATGTTAATCGAACGGCCTAGACGCGACGAATGCGGCGTGAGAAATAAAGCAGATAGGAGGACCGAAACAACCGGGTTTTTCGAACGGTCGTTATTCCTGTGCGAAAAGTGCGCCCGCAACTAGGCAACTTTGCCGCGCCTCTACACTTCAATGTGAATTGTTCTGGGTCAGCGCCAGCACCGCGTAAGCTGTCGCCGCATCGTTCATGAAAGGCCAAATGTCGTCAGATGGGTCCCGTCGCTTGTTCAAAGAATACGCTGGCCAGAAGCCCTCGGTCTTGTCCTGGTTGCGCAATAGCCATGATAAGCCTTGTTTCAAATGAACATCGTTATTGCGAATGCCGTTCTGCTCGAGCGCGAGGATAATCAGCCCCGTAGCATACGCGTCGCTCTTCATTTCCAGCGGAGTCCCGTCTTTTCGTTTCCACGTCCCGACAAGCGAAGAGAGGGACCATCCCCCGTCTCCGCGCTGCTTCATCGAAATCTCACGGGCAATCACCTCTTGCTGTTCCGCCGTAAGCAGCCCCGGTAATCTGGCAGACGCCCACAGCACAACGACTCGATTGATCGGCGACTGCGTCGCCAACCCACGCTGAATATATTCACGCAGCAGCTTGAGATTCTCTTTGATTTGCGGAGTCGATCGATAATTACCAGGCGCAGTCCCGACAGCGACGGCTGCAATTGCGGCTCCATAATACTGCGAGTCTAGCGCTTCCCAAGGCTCGTTGTGAAAATCGAGCCATGCCCAGGATCCCGCATCATCTCCCGTTGCCTGTTGCAGCGACCACATGTTGGCAAAAGCATGCCGCGTGTCATCGCTGAGGCTGCCGTTCCCAACGTCATAGCTGACGAGGATCAGCGCATTGAGCACGGCTTCCGTTCCTCGGGCCTCCGCCGTCTTGTGCACACCGGTTTTTTCGTCACTGTAGAAGGGTTCGACTTCGTTCCAAAGACGTACGCGCTTCGTGACATTGTCCACGAGTTTTCGTTCATTCGGAGAAAGCGTTTCTTCGGCAAGCGCCGGCCGAAGAACAGGTCGCGCGAGCGCGTAAGGCACAGCCGTATGACATGAGACGCAGAAAGTCCCGTGATCCCGCGCAGCTTTCGGCCAGCTCATCCAATAGCTTTCTCGTTGATCGAGGTAAGCCGCGGCGGCTTTCGGGTTCCAAGACGTGCTGGCACTTGAAGAGGCAGCGCAATTAGCCTCCAATCGCGAATAAACCGCAGGAATAGCAACTGAGAGGCTTATAGCCAGAGTGAAAAATCCCAGAGTTGTCGCTTTCATGCAGATGATCCTCATTGCGCCAGAACTGGCTGACGAGCGTAACACAAAGATTCAGTGTGGCCGGGTCGTAAAGAGCCATGACTCTTTGCATCCAGAATGACCACGCGGCGTCGCGCAACGCCCTGCCCGATTTGCGTGGCCGAACAGTACGACGGAAGCGAATGGACGGTCAATCGTCGCAGAGCGGGGGTTTCTGGTTACGCTTTGCTTTTCAATTTCAGCTTGCTCTTGTTCTCTTCCAGAAAGGCGCGGAGTCCGTCGGCTGAGTCGAGCAGGCGCACCCACTGCTCGTAGTAAAGTGTCACGGGAAAGCGGCCCAGTCCGTAGACGCTCACGCCTCCCTTCTCGCCTACCTTGAATTCCAAGCTGCCCTGCTTCTTTGAGCCAACTTGGTTTTCGAGTTCAGCGATGCGAGCCATCAATTCTTCTTTGCTTGGTTCTGCCATCGGGATTCACTCCCTGCGAAATCTTCCGAGCA
>ODAK010000096.1_pt1 | contig 92840 bp, 62 predicted proteins | sample 1539591 | NCBI WGS metagenome assembly ODAK01 (sample SAMEA3539303, study PRJEB22396) | soil metagenome | biome: tundra; feature: field; material: soil | place: USA | collected 2010-05 | depth 0.15 m | reverse complement strand
TGCGCGCGATCGAGAAGGTGCGCGAAGAGCAGCGCGTGGTCACCATCGACGACGTGGACCGCGACGTCCTCGGGTTTTACCGGGAAGGCGAGCTGGTCGAGATCGCGCTGCTGTACGTGCGAGCCGGCAAGCTGGCAGACGTCGTGACCTACTCGATCAAGCAGGCGGAGATCCCCGACGAAGAGATCGTCGCGGCCTTCTTGGCGCAGCACTACGGCTCGTCGCTCACGTCGTCGCTCGCCCGGCCCGGGCACGACGGCGACGACGAGGCGGTCACGACGCTCGTGCCCGACGAGATAATCTTGCCGCGCGAGCCCGAAGGCGTCGACGGCATCTCCGAGTGGCTGTCGGACCGCGCCCGGCACAAGGTCGTCCTGCTCTTTCCGAAGCGCGGTCACCGCGTCGAGCTCCTCGCGATGGCGAACGACAACGCGCGGCACTCGTTCGCCGAGAAGCAGCGCCGCGCCGACGACGTGCAGGAGCGACTGCGCGATCTTCAGGAGCGCCTGAGGCTGCCGGTCGTGCCCAGGCGCATCGAGTGTTGCGACATTTCCCACCTCGGCGGCGGGGATACGGTGGGCGCCGTGGTCGCGATGCTCGAGGGCGAGCTCGACAAGAAGCGCTACCGCACCTTCAACGTCCGCGGTGACGCCGTGCGCGATCAGGCCGGACAGATCAACGACGACTACGGTGCCATGTACGAGGTGCTCGCCCGCCGCTTCCGGCGGGCGCTCGCGGCGCCGCCCGAGACCGCAGCCGTGGACGCGGGGTTGGCGCCCGCGTCTGCCGGCGAAGGCGACGAGAGCCAGGCGCGCGACAACGACTGGGACCTGCCCGACCTCTTCGTCGTCGACGGCGGGCGAGGCCAGCTCGCGGTGGCGATCGCGGCGGCCCACGATCTCGGGCTTCACGATCTCTGCATCGTCGGCCTGGCCAAGGAGCGAGATATGCCCGGCCTAGAAGCGCCGGCCTCGGCCGGATCGGGGGGTCCGAAGGAGAAGCTATCCGACCGCGTGTATCTGCCGGGTCAGAAGAACCCGATCCCGCTCAAGAGCAACACCACGTCGCTCTTCCTCCTGGCGCGCCTCCGTGACGAGGCCCATCGCTTCTCGAACCGGGCGCGCATGCGGCTCGGCAAGAAGCGACGTTTCGGCTCGCCGCTCGACGAGGTGAAGGGCCTCGGGCCGAAGGCGAAGAAGGCTCTCCTCACGCACGTCGGCAACCTGGCCGCGATCCAGGCGGCCGACGACGCGACGCTGCTGGCGGTCCCTGGGGTCAAGGCTCGCCACGTCCGGGCGCTTCGGGCGGCGTTCCCCGGCGCAACTCCCTGAGTCGTCCGAAACGGCCGCATTCTACGAGCGACCCGCGATCTGCGGTATAGAGGGGGCCGGACCCCATGCTGACGGTGAAACGGACGGTGCTCGTCGTCGATGACGAGCCGCATCTCGTGCTCGGTCTGCGCGACGCGCTGGAGTTCGAAGGGTTCCGCGTGATCGCCGCCGGCGACGGCCGGGGGGGAATCGCGCTCGCTCGAAGCGAAGCGCCCGACGCCATCATCCTCGACCTGATGCTCCCCGACATGAACGGCTACGCCGTTTGCGAGCAGCTCCGCAGGATCAACGCGCAGGTCCCGATCGTGATGCTGACCGCGCGCTCGCAGGAGACCGACAAGGTCCGCGGCCTCGACGCGGGTGCCGACGACTACGTGACCAAGCCGTTCGGCGTGAACGAGCTCATCGCCCGCATGAGGGCCATCCTGCGCCGCGCCTCGCGGGGCGTCGCGACCGCTCACGAGACGCTCACGATCGGCGACGCGTCGGTGAACTTGACGTCGCAGATCGTCCGGGTCGCGGGGCGCGACCACAGTCTCTCGTTCTACGAAGTGGAGCTCTTGCGGATGCTCGCCGAGCGCGGCGGTCAGCCGGTCTCGCGTGACGAGATCCTCTCGAAGATCTGGGGGCTCGAGGCGTCGTCGACCAACCGTACGGTCGACAACTTCATCGTGAAGCTGCGGAAGAAGATCGAGAAGAGCCCGGATCGCCCGCAGCACATCCTGACCGTGTACGGCTACGGCTACCGTCTGGCGTAGTCGACTGGGCGTGCTCCACCCGCCCGAGAGCGGCTCTACCCGCCCGTCACGAAGACCACGTCGACGCGTTCGTTGCGATCGCGAAGACGGCCGTCGTACGGGTCGACCAGGGGCGTTCGGTTCCCGGCTCGCTCCGTCTTGAGGCGCGCGGCAGGCGCTCCACCCGCGACGAGCGCCTTCGCGACGGCGTCCGCGCGGCGATTGTCACGGTCGGCGTGGCCGTCGTCTCTGGCCCCGGGGGCCTGCGCGTCGTGCACGATCAGCTGGACGCCGACGCCCGGGTGGGCCGCGGCGACGTGGCCGAGCTTCTCGAGCTTCGCGGCGCCGTCGTCCGTGAGCATCGTCCCGGCGAACCCGCCTGCGAACACGCCCCGCACCGTGACGACGATGCCGCGCTCGTCGCGGGTCGGATCCCACCCCCCGCTGGCCGAGAGCTCGGCCAGCAGTGTATCGGCGGGGCCGTCGCCGTGGCCGCCCGAGCGCTGCGCGCGAGTGAGTACGTCCAGGCAACGAGCGCGCGCCGCGCCGGCCTCGTCGACGAGCGGCGGGACCACCCCCTTCGACGCCGGGGGTTGACCGAGCTTCGCGTCGAGCGCGTCGACGTTGCATTCGGCGTCGGCTAGGCCTGCGGCATCGGCCGTGACGAGGCGGGCCGCTCCGCACAGGAGTCGGGCCTCGACGGCGAGTGAGCGCGCCGCGCTCGAGCGGGCGGCGTCGCGATCGGCGGCGGCCTCGAAGCTGCGCGCCGGCAAGAGTCGGTCTCGCGCTACCTGCGCGCGGCGCTCGAGATCTTGAGCCTCGAACTCGAGCTTCGCGCGGATCGCGGCGAGCGACTGCTCCTGGGAGGTCGCGTCGTCGATCGCCTTCTGGGAGTCGGCGAGGTTGGCGATTGCCACTGCGAGGCGCCTCGTCGCGCGAGCATGTCCGTAGGCGGCGATCGCCCGCTCGGCATGCAAGTTCGCGGTGACGTCGTCGCCCCGCTCGTGGGCGGTGCGCGCCAGCGATCGCTCTCGCTCCGCGCGCGCGTAGACTTCCGGCGCTTGCACAGCCGCGGCATGCGCGTCGTCGGTCGCACGAACCCGCTCGAGCTCATCGAGCGATGCCACCCGCATGGTCGAAGCGCTGCATCCGCCCGTCGCCGCGGTCAGGCCGACGATCGCCAGCAAGGCCGCGGCCCTCACGGCGCTGCCCCCGTGTCTGCGGTCGCCCGGGGCCCCGCGGCGGTCGTCGCCGGCCTGTTCGCGTGGTCTCGCGCGCCATCGGGCGCCCCCTTGGGCGTCGCGTCGGATCCGGCGGCCGCGGCGCCGGCGGGTCGCCGCGCCTCCGGAGACAGCGCGTCGAGCTCCGCGCGCAGCCGCCCGAGCCGGGCGATGCTTTCTTCGACCAGCGCCTTGGTGCGCTGAAGTTGCGCCTGGGCCTGGATCGCCTGACGCTTCCGGTCGTCGGCCATCTTCTCGGCCGCCGCCGCCAAGCCCAGGTCGCGCGCCGTTTCGGCCCACTCCCGGGCGAGCCCGTCGGCGGCCATGGCGTGCGACTCATCGCCGGCTGCCCGAAATCGCGTCGCCCGCTCGAGCGCGTCGCTGGTTTGCTCCACGGCCTCCGCCGTGACTGCGGCGGGGCCGAGCGGCGCGGCGGGCTTCACGAGCGCTTCCGCGACCCCGCGATCGTCGCCGTCGGCCTGGCCGGGTCGAGCCGAGACGGCAAGGCCGCCGAACGTGGCGAGCACCGTCAACGCCGCCAGGCTCGGCAGCGTCGCGCGCGAAGCGATGGCACGGGTCCGGCGACGAGGTCTCGCGCCGGAGCGGCTGGCTGAGCGAGGCATCCGGCCGAGTAGTAGCAAGACTCCGCGCCTTGTGCATGCGCCTGGTCGGGCGTTATACGGTGAAGACGATGTCCTCGGAGTCGCCGCTGGCGAAAACGGTCGGGCGCGTGCGCGCGTCATGGGACGAGTATTTCATGAACATCGCGCGCGAAGTCTCGACGCGCTCGACGTGCGACCGCAAGTTCGTCGGCGCGGTGGTCGTTCGCGACAAGAGCATCCTGGCCACGGGCTACAACGGCAGCGTTCGAGGTCTCCCGCACTGCGACGAGGAGGGCCATCTCATGGAAGACGGCCACTGCGTTCGCACCGTGCACGCCGAGGCCAACGCCATCGTGCAGGCCGCACGCCACGGCGTCCGCATCGAGGGGGCGTCGATCTACGTGACCGCGAGCCCTTGCTGGGGTTGCTTCCGCCTCATCGCGAACGCGGGCATCGCGCGCATCGGCTTCGGCGAATTCTATCGGGACCAGCGAATCTTCGAGATTGCGACGCGTCTCGGGATCGAGCTGGTCGACATGTCGCGGGCCGTCAAGGCAGACACCTAGCGAAGCGAGGCCCGCCGTGACGCAGCGAGCGCGAACCTTGTCCGTGGCGGTGATCCAGGGCGGCCCGTCGACCGAGGCCGAGGTGAGCCGCGCGTCGGCGCGTGGCGTGGCGAAGGCCCTCGCCGAAGGTGGCCACGGCGCCGTGCGCCTCGAGCTCGACGGGTTCCTCCCGGAGTCCTTGCGTACGGGGGGCTACGACGTGGCGTTTCCGGTCGCGCACGGCGCCGTGGGCGAAGACGGCTCCCTCCAGGGGCTCCTCGAGGTCCTCGAGCTGCCTTACGTGGGCTCGGCGGTCCTCGCGAGCGCGCTCGCGATGGACAAGCGGGTGGCTCGAATCCTATTCGAGCGCGCCGGCCTGCCGGTCGCGAGGGGCATGACGTTCGAGCGAACCGACGCGCTCGCCGCGGCCGCCCGTGCCCGGCACGACGTGGGCGGCTCGCTCGTCGTGAAGCCATCGTCGCACGGGTCGGCCATCGGGGTAGTGCGCATCGAGGCCGACGCTCCTCTCGCAGAGGTCGCCCGCGCGCTCGAAGCGGTCTGGGAGATCGACCGCGTCGCGCTCGTCGAGCACTTCGCGCGCGGTCGCGAGATCACCTGCGGCGTGCGCGACGCGGATTCGCCCGTGGCCCTCCCGCCAACGGAGATCTTCTCGCCTCACGACCCGTTTTATACCTACGAAGCCCGGTACGCGCCGGGCCGCAGCAGGCACGTCTGCCCCGCTCGGCTGCCCCCGGCGGTCCTGGCGCGCGTTCAAGGAGTCGCCGTCGCGGCCCACGTCTCCCTGGGCTGCCGAGACCTGTCGCGGGTCGACATCATCGTCGGAGACGACGGCGAGGCGAGCGCCGTGACGCTCCTCGAGGTCAACACCTTGCCGGGAATGACCGCGACGAGCCTCTACCCCGAGGCCGCGGCGGCGGCGGGCATCTCGATGCCCGCACTTTGCGGCGGCCTCGTTGCTCGAGCGCACATTCGCGGACCTACGCGTCGTCTTGCGACACGGCCGATGCCGGGCTGAGGCGCCGTGCCCCTGCGCGAGCCACTGCGAGCCACTACTAGCCGAGGGGCGGGTCGCGCAGCAACACCCCTCGAGCATCGCGGGCCGGTCGAGTCTTTGGGGCGTCCGCTGAGCGCGGAGACTGATCTGAAATCGATCCGCGCGCCCACTGATCCTACTGACGAGGAAGAACGGCTGAAGCCTGGACAGTCCGGGTGGAGAGCCGCATTCTCATACTGAGAGGAATGTAGATGGCCCGTGACTCGCTCTTCGGCGAGCGCATCGTCTGGCAGGGGCGCTGCCGTGCGTTGGCGGCACCCTTTGCACAGAAGGTGGTGGCTGTCGTCTCGGCCGTCGTCTCGGTGGTTTCGCTCTGCTTTGCGGTCGTCGTCACCCGGTCTCTCGATATCCCCGTCGGCGGAATGGTCCTCTTCGCGGGCTGGTGCGCCGCGCTCGCGCTCGGCGCCTGGCGCTTCCCGATCTGGTGGCGCTCCAAGCTCGAATACGTGGTCACCGACCGGCACGTGATCTGGCGGCGGGGCCGGATCCGACGCTCTATCGAGATCCGCCAGATTAGCTACGCGCTCGTCCGCTGGAGCACCCACGACGCGTCCACGGGGGACCTCGTGCTCGTGCGCGCCGTGCCCACGGGCGCGCTCCGGCGCACCCTGTCGTTGACTCTACAAGACGTCGAGGGCCCCGATCGGCTCTGGGCCATCGTCCGCGGGGTCGAGCCGAGCGCTCCGCTCGGAAGCAGCGACCGCCCGCTGAGCCAGCGGCTCGACGTCGGCGAGCGGGTCTTGTGGTCGGCGGCGCCCCTCGCGTCGACGTGGACCACGAAGCGATCGCTGACAGCGTTCGCGGGGGCGGCTCTGGCCGTGACCTTCGAACGGTCCCTCGCGCGGTCGGTGCCGTCGCTCGCGCGCGTGGTCCGGATGCATGCCCTGTCGCCGACGCTCGCCATCATGCTCGTGGGGGCGGTCGGCGTCGGAATGTTGCTTCTCCTCGCCGTGTCCGCGGGTGCCGGCTATGTGGCCCTCGTGCAGCCGTCGCGCCTCGCCCGCCGTACGCGCTACTTCGTCACCAACGCGCGCGTCCTCATCCGTCGCGGAAACGAAGAGCTGGCGCTCGATCGCTCCCGCATCGCCTACGTCATCGACGCCCCATCGCGAAAGCTCCACGACGTGTTTCTCGTGCTCGACGGTCCGCAGGCGCGTGCCCTCGCGCCCAGCGGCGCCTTCGGCGGCGACGACGCGAACGACGCCCTTCGGCCGGTGTTCTCCGCGATCGACGACGCAGACACGGTGGGCCGCATCCTGCGCGCCTGACGGCTACGAGGCTCGCGCGCCGCGCAGCGCGGGCTCCATACGCTGCCGCTCCGGCCCGCGCCTCGACGGGCGCGTCTTGTCCGCGTGGGTGCGGTGCTAGGCTGGCCCCGACTCGTGATTGACATCGGCAGCGTCGTCAACGGCAAGTACCGGCTCGTCCGCATTCTCGGGGATGGGGGAATGGGATCGGTCTACGAAGCCCAGCACGCCGTGCTCAACACGCGCGTCGCCATCAAGGTCCTGCACCCGGAGCTCGCGCGACGGACCGGGCTGGTCGAGCGCTTCCTGCAGGAGGCGCGGGTCGTCGCCCAAATTCGCAGCCCGCACGTCGTTCAAGTCATCGACGTGGACCGTACGCCCGACGCCCACGCCTACATCGTGATGGAACTGCTCGAGGGCGAGCCGCTCTCGAGCGTACTGGACCGCCAGCGCAAGCTCCCGATCGCTGCGGCCTGCGAGTACACGATCCAGATCCTCGAGGCGCTCGAGGCCGCTCACGCCCTCGGCGTCATCCATCGCGATCTCAAGCCCGAGAATGTCTTCGTCACGTTCGCGGCCGGCCGGCCGGTGCTCAAGCTGATCGACTTCGGCATCGCCAAGGCCCGCCGCGTCGATCCGAACGCGAAGAACCTCACGGTGGCGGGGGTCGTCATGGGCACCGCCGAATACATGGCGCCGGAGCAGGCGCGGAGCGCGGACGCGGTCGATGCGCGCGCCGACCTCTACGCGGTGGGCGTTCTCCTCTACGAGATGATCGCGGGGGCTCGCCCCGTGCTCGGCGACAGCGGCGCAGACGCGCGCGTCATCGCGCTCAAGGTCGAGCGCGGCGAGGTCGTTCCGCTCGTGCAGGCCGCGCCCGAGACCCCGCGCGACATCGCGGGGCATGTGCACCGCGCCATGGCGGCGCGGCCCGAGATGCGATTCGCCACCGCCACCGAAATGCGCCTGGCGCTCGAAGGCGCTGTCCGTGGCAAACGTCCGCAGACGAGCGCGCGGCCGTCGCTTGCTCCCGGGCAGCCGTCGAGCACGGTCGCGATGGCCGCGGCCGACGGGGCCCATGTCGCGACGCCTTTTCGGAGCACCGAGGCCATCGCCATAATGCCCGGCGCGCCCGAGGTCGAACCCCACGTCGACACGCTGAGAGCCGTGCCCCTCGCGACCGCGCTCGCGCCCGTCGCGTATGCCGGCGCCGCCACCGCGGGCGGTGCGATGGGCGCGCCACCGGTCGGGTTCACGTACAGCCCGGCGCGGCGGCACGGGGTATCCATTCCGGCGCTCGTCGGTCTCTCGCTGTTGCTCGGTGCGAGCGTCGTCGGGATCCTGGTGGGGACGGGCACGCTGGCGTTGAGTTCGTCGCCCCCCGAGCCGCTCTCGACGGGCTCGTCCCCGGCTGCGACGTCGGTCGCTTCGCTCCCGACCGGCGCGAGCGCGAGTCCGCCGCCGGCGTCGCCGACCGCCGTGCCGACGCTGGTTCCACCCCATGCGGCCCCCGCGCCCACCACGCCCAAGCCCGCTCCCACGCCCGTGCCCACGTTTAGGCCGGCGCCGCAAGAGGGGGCCGACGCAGGACCGCCGCCGTTCACGTTTCCGACGGCGTTTCCTAGCGGCTTCTCGCTGCCGCCGGGCTTTCCGACCTCGCTGCCGAGCGGCTTCCCGACGGCGTTCCCGAGCGGCTTTCCGACCTCCTTGCCGGGCTGGCCCCCGCTACCGGTGCCCCTTCCGGCCCCGAAGGCGTCGTCCAACCCCGCCGGGTCCTGAGGTTTGCCGGTGCGCTCGCCTTTGGTCGAACCGCTCAACGTACTGGCCGACAGGTGGGCCGCCGCGCTCCGTCCTTCGGGTCGCCGGCTGGCCGCCGCGCTCGTCTCGACCGCGTGGGTGTTCGCTCTGCTTCTCGCGCGCCAGGGAACCGCGCGCACACGATTCGCCGCCGGAGCCGTAGGCGTCGCGAGCGTCGCGCTCGCGATCGGATGGGACGCCCTCACGCGCCGCCGCGCGCGCGAGCCGATGCGCATGCTCCAGGGCCCCGCCCGTCGGGTCGACGTCGTCCGCGCCGATCGTGCGCTCCGCGCGCTGGCGTTCGTGGGCCCGACCGGTGAGGTGCGGGCCGACGGCATATCGAGCGAGCTCGTCATGCTGCACGTGTCTCGCGCTCTCGCGGCCCTTCCACTCGATCCCATCGTCGAGCGCGGCGTCCGTCTCGCGAGCCGGGTGAAGCTCGCAGCGGCGATACTCGGCGTCGTCGTCCTCGGCGTCGTCGCGACGCGCCCCTGGTCGGTGCTCGAGGGCGCGGACATCGTGGTGGCGCGTGGCGCGGTCGCCCCGGTGTCTATGACGTGGCTCGAGCACGTCGAGGTGTCGGCTCGCCCGCCCGACTACCTGCACGAGAACGAGATCCACGAGATCGAGATGACGTCGCTCGCCCTCCCGTTCGGGACGGCGATCACCGTTCGTGGGGCGCCCGTACACGCCGGTCGACTCGTCCTCCTGAGCGACGGACAGAGCGAGGTGCCCTTCGTGGAAGACGGCGCGGGCGCGGTCGTCGCCCGCTGGCTGCTCGGCCCGAGCGCGACACTGCGCGTCGTTGCCCGCTTCGGCGAGGTCGTCATCCGGCAAGGCGAGGCGTTCGACGTGAAGTCCATACCCGATGACCTGCCCGTCGTACGCCTCGAGGGAGCGCCGCGCCAGCTCCGCCTCGTCGATGAGGTCGAAGACATCGCCGTCAAGTACGAAGCCAGGGACGACCACGGGCTCCGCGAAGTGCACCTCGTTCTTCGCTCCGGCGCGCGTGAAGAGCGCCGCGTGCTCGCCCACCTCGACGGAGAGACGAAGACCGACGCGGGGGGACAGATCCTCAAGCTCCGCGATCCGTTCCTCAAGAAGAGCCACGCGCCCGTCGAGGTCACGGTTGAAGCGAAAGACAACGATCCCCTGAACGGCCCGAAATGGGGGGCGAGTCCGGCCATCACCGTGGTGCCGCCCGATGTCGGCGAGCCCGAGGCCCGCCGCCTCGACGCCCTCCGAAAGCTCCGCGACGCCTCGGTCGACTCGCTCGCGTGGCGACTCGATCGTGCCCCTCCGGTGGCCGCCGCGGATCGCAAGGCCTTCATCGCGGACGAGAAGAAGCGACGCGACGACGATGAACACCTCCTCGACGCCACCGTCGCCGAGACGTACGCGGGGGTGAGGGTGCCGGCGCGCACACGCGCGATGCTGCAAGCCCAGGAGCTGACGATGCGCAAGGCGGTCGACGCCGAGCTCGCTTCGCCCTCGACCGATGCGCACGCGGGCGTCGTGAAGGTCAACGAGCATCTGGTCCTCGTCATCGACGCGGTCGTCCGCGGCCTCGGCGTACGCGACTCGCGCGACTCGGCGAAGCAACTCGCCGACGTGGCCGACGACCTGGCGGCCGGGGCCGACGGAATGCAAAGGGCGGCCGAGGGGACGCGCTCGCGGAGCGTCACGCGCATGGATGTCTCGACGCAGGTCCTCGCTGCCGGCGGACACGTCCTCCAGAGGCTCGGCGCGCTCGGGCGCGATCTCGGCGAGATCGTCGACGCCGACTTGCGGCGCGTCCGGCGCGCGCGCGACGCCTCGGACTTCGGGCACGCCGAGCTTGCGGCGCGCGATCTGGCGACGAGGCTACGTCAACCCGATCCGTCGTTCGGCTCGCGCGGCAGCGGAGGCCGGGCAGGGGGCGAGTCCGGCGGTGGGCGGGGCACGCCAGGCGACGAGGAGCAGGCGCCCGACGACGTCGAGCAAGCGTTCGACGAGGCGGCCAACGATCTCGAGCGCCTGTCGCAGGAGCACGCCGGCGAGATGAGCAAGATGGAGCAGGCCCTGGCCGGGGCGACGAGCGACGAAGAGGTCAATCAGATGCGCGAAGAGTCGAAGCGCCACGCAGAGGCGATCCGGGACGCCGCGCGCTCTCTTCCGGCGGTCGGGCTCGGCAGCGACTCGTGGACGAGCAAGGGCGCCGCGGCGCGCGAGCTCGCCGAGCAAACGGCCCGATCGCTCGAGCAGGGCCGGCCCGAAGAGGCGGTACAGAGCGGGCGCGGCGCGCTGGGCTCGCTGGACGAAGCGAAGCGCCTCCTCCAGAACGGGGGGGCGTTCGACGATCCGACCGGCAGCGGCGAACGTCGCGTCGACGACGCCCGGCGCAAGCTCGAGGCCGAATCGAAATGGATGTCGGAGCAGCTGCGCCAGCTCCGCAAGCGCGCCGCCGAGCGCGCTCGCGATCAGCTCGAGCGGGGAGGAGACGAAGAAGGGCAGCTCGCCGACCGCGCGCGAGAGCTGGGCCAGAAGGGGCGCGACCACGGCTCGCTCCCGCAGCAGGCGATCGAGTCGATCGACGACGCGGAGCGCGCCGCACGCCAGGCGTCCGAAGCCTTGAAGGAGGGGGACGCCGACAAGGGGCTCGAGCGCCAGCGCGAGGCTCAGCGACACCTCGAAGCCGCGCGGGAACAGCTCCAGGGAGAAGACGACGGCGGGGGCAACTCGCCGTCCGGTGGCAGCGAGGGGAGTCACTCCGAAAACCACGTGGACGTACCCAACGATCACAAGGGGCCCGAGGAGTTTCGCCGTCGGGTGGTGCGCGGGCTCGGGCAGGCGACGAGCGGGTCGTTGAAGGGCGCCGTGCAGCGCTACGCCGAGGGTCTGCTGCGATGAGCCGGCGACGCCGAACGGCCGGAGCGCTCGGACGGTTCGCCCGTCGCGCCGTCCTCGCAGTACTAGCTGTACTAGCTGTGGGCGCGCCCGCCTCTTCGAGCGCGCAGCTCGACGCTGCGAAGCGCGCGCAGATCCTGATCGCGGGGCTCGATCTCGATGACGCGCGTCGCGTGCTCGCGTCGGCCGACGCCGACGACCCTCGCGTCCTGCTCGAGCGCGCGCGGCTCGCCCTCTACGAGCTCGATTGCGACGGCGCCGCGGCCATCCTCGGCCGCCCCGAGGTCGAGCATGCTGACGGTGGCGACCAGCTCGCGGACATCGCGCACGGCTGCCAGCGAGTCACCGCGGCGCTCGCGGCGGATCGCGATCCGGCGCGAGGCATCGAGGTCTCCTGGCAAGACGAGCATGATCGGGCGCTGGCCCCCTTGCTGTTCGACACGATCGCCAAGGCTCGCGAGGCCCTGACCCGCGATCTCGGGGTCGACTGGCCGTTGCCCACGCGCGTCGTCGTGGTGCGCGACCTCCTTTCGCTGTCGGCGATGACGGGCCTGCCCTATTCGAGCGCTCAGACGACCGGCACCGTGGCCGTCGCCAAGTGGGGCCGCGTCACGCTCCTCAGCCCTCGCGCGAGCCATCACGGCTACCCGTGGCGAGACACGATCGCGCACGAGCTCACGCACCTCGCCGTCACGCGGGCGTCGCGAGACCGCGCCCCGCTTTGGTTGCAAGAAGGCGTCGCCAAGCGCGAAGAGGTTCGCTGGCGCGAGCCCGGCCCCTTCGACGATCGGCCGCCGGCAGAGGCGGTCGTGCAGCGCGGCTTCGAGCTCGGTCTCACGCTGCCGCTCGACAAGCTCGGACCGAGCATCGCGATGCTCCCGAGCGCAGACGCGGCGATGATCGCCTTCGCCGAGGTCACGAGCTTCGTTCGCTACTACGCGCAGATGGTGGAGACCGTCGGCGGGCAAGCGGCGTTGCCGCGACTCCTCGCCGAGCTTCGCGACGGCAAGGATCCGGATCAGGCGCTCGCCGCGGCCAGCGAAATCGACCTCAAAGGGTGGGACACGAAGTGGCGAGCGTACATGGCCACACGCCCGGCCGTCGCGGTGCCGTCGCTGCTCGGCCTCGGAGCGGCCCACGAGGCGCCCCGCGAGGCCGATCGACTCCGCGATCTTCGGGACCGCTCTCGGCTGGCGCAGCTCCTCCTCGCGCGCGGTCACGCTCCCGGAGCGATCGAAGAGCTCGACAAGATCGAGCTCTCGCACGCGCCGGTCTCGAACGCCGGCTGGGACCGCGCCACGGGGGACCCGAGCGTCCGCTGGCTTCGCGGGCGGGCTCTCGAAGAAGTGGGCCGGCGCGACGAGGCTGACCCCCTCATGGGCGATCCCGCGCAGGTTTTCTCCTCCTATGGGCCATGGTGGGCAACCCGCGGCCGATGGGCGCGAATCCGCGGCGAAGAGCCCGTCGCCCTGGGCTCGTTCTCGGAGGCGGTTGCAGCCGATCCGTTCGGCGCGGAAGGCGCGTGCGAGACGCTGGACCCGGGTCCGCCGCTCGCCGCGGCCTCGTCGCCGCTGGCTCCATCCGCGGTCGTTCCACCAAAAGACCGCGCGAACGGGGGCCCGAACGGCGCGAACGAGGCGAGCGTAGACCTCTGCGCAGCGGCTCGGGCGGCCGAGGGACCGCCGTACGACTCCGACTGAAATGGAAAACGGCCACGAACGATAACGCGGCGAATCGAGGCAAGGCAGAGCTCCTTCGCTCGCGGGGCCAGCGTGACATTGACCCGATTCGATCGTGGCAGGTACGATAGAGATCGGGCGTCCAATCGCTTCCGAGCCGTTGACGCTACCTCTCCATTGCGGGCGGCCTTCGCTCGTCGCGTGCGAGGGGCGCCCCGACCCATGAGCGCCGTCACTTACGCTACAGCCCAGATCTTGCGCGTCTTGCCGCGTCAGCGCATCGGCCGCGCCCTCGGTCGTCTGGCCGACTCCAAGTGGCCTGCCCCCGTGGGCCGTGCTGTCGTTGGCCTCTATTCGCGCATCTACGACGTCTCCCTCGCGGACTGCCTCCCGTCGGGCAAAACGGCGACCGCGTGGCCGAGCTTCGACGCGTTCTTCACCCGCCGATTGCGCGACGGCGCTCGCGACATCGATCGCGATCCGCGCGTCATAGCCAGCCCGGCCGACGGCCGCATCGACTCGATGGTACGCATCGACGAGGCAGGCACGTTCGTCGTCAAGGGCCGGCCATACGCGGTCGACGAGCTCGTGGGAGACGCGCGAGAGGCGAAGCGCTTCCTCGGCGGCGCCGGGTTCGTCGTCTACCTGTCCCCGCGCGACTACCATCGCGTGCATGCGCCGGTGAGCGGACAGATTCGCCGGATGCGGTCGATGCCTGGCGACTACTTTCCCGTCAACGCCATCGGAATGCGCCACGTGCCCAACTTGTTCTGCCGGAACCGACGCGTGGCCGTCGAGATTGACGCCGACGGCGGGCTGGGACGGGTCACGGTCATCATGGTCGTCGCGATGATCGTCGGCCGCATCACCACGATCGGGAGCGACGCGCACGACCTCCCGTTCGGAGAGCACATCTTCGACCCGCCGCTCAAGGTCGCGCGCGGCGACGAGCTCGGAATTTTCCACCTCGGGTCGACGGCCGTGGTCCTCGTCGAGGGGGGACGCGACCGGCGCGCCGCGGGGTGGCTCGTCGAGCCGGGCCCGGTGCGGTATGGCCAGGCGCTCTACCGCGTGGGCGAGACCCCCGCCGCGAGCGACGCTCTGCGTCGCACGAACGGGGAGGCGGGATGAGCGAAGAGCGGCGCGCGGCGCCCGGCCCCAGCACCGCCGAGGCGAGCGTCGTCGAGCCCGAGCTGGCCCGGCCGATCGTGGACGATGTGTCGTCGATCGACGGCGACGCTTCCCCGGTGCGCGCCGCTGCTCGCGATTCGTCTCCCGCCGCCAGGCGACGCGGGCGAATGACGCTCCGCATTCCTGACGATGAAGTCGCGCGACCTCAGGTCGAGAGCGCGGCCCCGCCCTCGGTGCGAATGGTATCGCTGCCCCCGCCGACGCCGGAGCCGGCGGCCGTCGCGCTGACCCCGATGCGCATCATCTCGATCGAATCCGAGCCGCATCAAGCTCCGTTCGTCGACAGCGATGCGGGTCCGGTACTGGTCGCCTTCGACGAAGAGTGGCTCCCGCAGTCCGGATCGCTCGATGACGGAGCCGACGTCGAGGTCGTCTCGAACATCCAGATCGACAACGCTTTGTCCGAGTCCGAGCCTCCATCCGCGGCGCTGCTCGAAGAGCCAACGACCGAACCGGTCCTCCCCGCGGCGCCGTCGAGCCCGCGGGCAATCGCCCCCGCCGACGCCGACGACGAAGAGGTCCGCTTCGACGACGACGTGCCTACCCCGGCGCTCCCACGCGTCGAGGTGGCGCCGGCGTCCGACGAGCGTCGCTCCGATCCGGGCGACGCTCCGGAGATCTCGCCCGAAGACATGGTCGCCGTCGAGGTCGCTCCACCGGTTCGTGCCGCGCTCGACTTGCCTCCGATGCGTGCGCGGCTTCCGTCGCAGCCCGGCGTCGAGCTGCCACCGATACGGTCGCACCTGCAGCCGCAGCCCATCGCTCCGCCGCCCGCGAAGCCCGCGCCCCCTCTACGAACGCCGCTCGTCATCGTGCCGCCGCACGTGGGGAACATGGGTCCTCAGGGTGCCGAGAGCCTCGGCCCCCGCCGCAAAGGCCGCCACTGGTGGGAAGATCTGTTCAACGACGATTACGTCCGGACGATGGAGAGGATGACCGATGCGCAGGTCGCGCAAGAGGTCGACTTCATCGAGACGAGCCTCGGCCTCGAGCGGGGGGGCGCCATGCTCGATCTCGCCTGCGGCACCGGCCGCCAGGCCATCGAGCTCGCGCGCCGTGGATACGAGGTCGTCGGCTTCGATCTCTCGCTGCAGATGCTCGCGCGCGCGGGAGACGACGCGCAGGAGCTCTCGGCCAAGCTCAACTTCGTGCAAGGCGACATGCGCGAGATGACCTTCGCAGAGCAGTTCGACGGCGTGTACTGCTGGAACACCGCATTTGGCTTCTTCGACGAAGAGAAGAACGCGAACGTCATCGATCGCGTCCACAACTCGCTCAAGAAGGGGGGCCTCTTCTTGCTCGACGTCGTGAACCGCGACTTCATCGTCGGCCAGTCGCCGTCGCTCGCGTGGTTCGAGGGCGACGGCTGCGTCTGCATGGACGAGATGACGGTCGACTTCATCACGAGCCGCATGAAGGTGAAGCGAACCTTGATGCTCGACGACGGTCGCTCGCGCGAGACCGAGTACTCGATGCGCGTCTACAGCCTGCACGAACTCGGGAGGATCCTCCACGAGCACGGCTTCAAGGTGTGCGAAGTGAGCGGTCGCGTGGCGACGCCCGGAGTCTTCTTCGGCAACGAGTCGCCGCGGACGATCATCCTCGCAGAGAAGCGATAGGCGCCTCGCGGACCGGTCAGCCGTGGAAGACGGCCTCGATATCGTGGCCGTCGGGATCGAGCACGAAGGCGCCGTAGTAGTTGGGGTGATAGTGCGCGCGCACACCGGGCGCGCCGAAGTCTTTGCCGCCCGCGGCGAGCGCCGAGGATCGCGGCCACGAAGGCGACGTGCACGAGGGCGTGATGTTCCGCAGATGCTCTGCGCGCTGGAACGACGTCGGGCCCGTTCCGAGCCAGAACTCCGGTTTGCCGGCGACCGAAGCCGCACGCCTGTCCGAACTCCATCAATCGAGCGATTCCGAGCGGAGCGAGCGCCTTCTCGTAGAAGGCCTTCGAGCGCGTGTAGTCGCCGACGATCAGGGTCACGTGATCGAGGATGGCCATGCCTCGTGGCGTACAACAGCGAGCGTCGGCGGTCGAGGGGGCGCGGCTACGATCCGAAGCGCGCGACCAGAGCCTTTGCGCGAGCGACGAACGCGTCGCGATGGAAGCGGTCGTAGTCGGCCCAGGTGCAGAGGGTGCGCGTGTCGGCCACCCGGTCGACGAACAGCGTGCCGTCGAGGTGATCGATTTCGTGCTGGAACGTACCCGCGGTCAGCCCCTTCACCTCGAAGTCGACGTCGTTCCCCTCGCGGTCCCACGCGCGGATCCGCACCGCCGTCAACCGCGGGACCTGCCCACGGAGGTTCGGTACGCTGAGACACCCCTCGTAGTTCATGAACGTCTCGTTGGTTCGAGCTTCGACGCGAGGATTCACGAGGACTGTCAGCGACCAGTCGGGCTTGTACGGATACCGCGGATTCCTGTCGACTTCGACGACGCAGATGCGGACCGGCTCGTGCACCTGATTTGCGGCGATCCCGGCGCCGTTCGCGTCGCGCATCGTCTCGATCATGTCCGCAATGAGCTGTCTGACGGGCGCTGTCGCGAGCTCGTCGCGCGAGAGCTCGCGGGCTGTCTCGCGCAGCACCGGGTGTCCGATCGTGGCGATCTTGCGGAGCGGCATCGTGACGAAGCTAACGCTCGGTCGAGCCCCTCGCCATCGTCGCCAGACTTCCGCCAGGAGCCGTCGCAGCGGGGTCTCTGTCCCGACGCCGCCTCTGATCGGCGCGCTTTCCCGCGCAGCGGGGGGGAACGACATGTCGCCGGAGCACGTCAGCGCAGGGCGAGACCTATCGGTACCAGAGCGTCGCCGAGCTGCCCGTCGAGCGGGGGCGTTCGCCCCGAGGTCGAGCGCGGCGTCCGTCGAACGGATCGTCGGGGTGCTTCGCAACGCGGGGGCGACCCCAAGCCCCCCGTCGGGCAAGCGAGGAACGGCCGACGGGCTCGACGCGCTCCGGACTCTTGCGACCCAGACCGCGTGGGGAGGACCGCCTTCCACGTCTTCCCCTGAAGCCACCCGACGCGCGCCGGGCGCATCGGGTTCGGCTTCAGTACCGGACGGAGATGATCGTCACTTCGACTTCGCCGCTCGGCCGCCGGAAGACGACGGCGTCGCCCTCCTTGCGCTTCAGCAGCGAGCGGCCGAGCGGCGAGCGCCAGGAGATGTGAAGCTTCGCGAGATCGATCTCGTCTTCACCGACGATCCGGTACGTCGTGCGGATGCCGTCTCCGTCCTCGACCTCGACGTACGCGCCGAAGAACACGGCGGTCGCGCCGTCTTCGCGCTGTCCAACGACCGTTGCGCTCTCGAGCCGCCTCGTGAGCCAGTGCATGCGGCGGTCGATCTCGCGGAGCTTCTTCTTTCCGTAGATGTACTCGGCGTTCTCGCTTCGGTCGCCCTGAGCCGCCGCGTCAGCCACGTCTTGCACGACGACCGGTCGCTGCTTCGACCGCAGCTCGCCGAGCTCTTTCTGGAGCCGCTTGGCTCCCTCCGGCGTGATGTAGTTCGGCGTGCTGTCCTTCATGCGAGCATCCGGCGAACGTCACGCGATGGGCCGGGTCGGCTCCTCGCCCCCCGGCAGCTCCGCGAGCGCCGCTTCGTGGATCAAGACGTCGAGCGCGTAGGCGCGCGCCCCGTGGGCGAGGCCGGCCACCGCGAGGGCGATCGCGCGTCTCGACGCATCGGCCGGAATGGCGAGCAACGCCCACCGCTCTCCGCTCTCGTCGGGGTCGCGCGGAACCGGCTGCGGGCGACCCCACAAGCGCCCCGACTCGACCCGAAGGCGCGTCGCCCCCTCGCAGATGGCCACGGTCGTGCGTCGCGGGCGAACGAGCTCGACGGCTCGCCGCGCGAACGCGCCGCGATCGAAGCGCTCTTCGCTGGTCTCGTCGACGGCGCGCTCCGACCCGATATCGAGCACGTTCTCGGATTTGAAGAGGGGCGGCATCAGGGATGGCGCGAGCGGGCTTCGAGCTCCAGATAGTAGCTCACGAGGTCTCTCTCTCTGTGGCCCATGGCAACGAAGCGCAACACCCTGGCGAACGGCCAGACGTGTGCCGGCTCTCGCGGACCGAGGGCGTCGGGCAGCACCGGTTGCACCGGCGGGATGAGCATGGCCCAGCGCACGGACTCGGTCGAGTCGAGATCCGCCCAGTGCGCGCCAAGACGGCGCGCCAGGAGCTCGCTCAAGAAGGCGCCGTTGCGCATGAGCTCTCGCTCGTCTTCGCGCGAACGAACGCGGCCGTCGGAGAGCTTCTCTCGCAGATAGCGCTGCGCGACTTCGAGGCCCTCGAGATCGGTGTGAAGCTCGACGCCGTGTCGCATCCGCAACTCGCGCCCGAGCTCTCGCGAGAGGAAGGTGAACGCCAGCCTGGCGGCGGGGGGGGAGCGGGGGGGTTCATCGGTCGCGGGGGCCGGCATTCCCTGGAGGCCTGCCGGAAGGCTCAGCATCTCGACGCGCTCGACTTCGACCGATGGCGGCGATGACGGCGGCGCGGGCGCAGAAGAGCTGCGCCCCGGAGCGCGATCCGTTGCGCGCGTCGACCAGGCCGCGGTGGCCGGCACGGGTGCTGGGGGAGGACGGCTCGACCGCGTGATCTTCAGCGCGGCGCGCTTTTCCCGCCCGGACGACGGCGGCGGATCCGCCCCGACGCCCGAAGGCGCCCGCGGCGCGCGGGGGATGCGGAGCGGCACGCTCGGGATCGCGGCGCCCGCCCCCGCAGAGTGCGTGTTGCTCCGCCCTTCGAGCTCCTCGAGGATGAGACGCGCCTGGAGCCTGACCGTCTCGAGGGCCGTCGTGTTGTCGAGGAGATCGCGCGCAAACGCCTTTGCGCGCCGTCCGTCGCCCGCCGCCGCCCACGCCTGCGCCGCGAGGAGCTCGAGCTCGTGGAACGTCGGCATCGACGTCGAGAGCGCAGAAATGCGCTCGGCGATCTCGCGAGGTTCCTCCGGGTGCATCCAGAGCTCGGCCCTCGCGCGGAGATAGGCGGTCCCGGGCAACCGGCCGCTCCGCCTCTCGAGAGCGTCGAGCTCTTCGAGGACCCCATGCACGTCTCCCTGAGAGAGCCGAACCTCGATCGCCCAGAGCTCCGGATCCGCGAGCGGCCCCTGAAGCGGCTGCTCCCGCGCGGCGAGCGCGGCCTCGAGCCCCGGCAGCAGATCGCGGGACGCTGGCGTCCGGTCCGCGCGCTGGCGGAGCCGATCGACCACCTGCTGCCGGTTCGGGCCGGAGCTCGTTCGAAGGCGAGGCGACGCAGGACCGAGCCCGCGCATGACGGGTACGAGACGGGGCACGTTTTCGAGAACGACGCGGCGGAACGTACGCTCACCGGGCCGCCGCATCGCCATCAGGTCGACGGTGGAGAGCAGGACCGGCTCGTCGTCGGCTCGCTCGGCCAGCAGAGCGGCCAGGTGCAGCGCCTGGAGCGTCGCCGGCGCGCCGGCGAGACCGAGATCAGCGACGAGCGCCGGGAGATCGAGCCACGCGCCCCGGTAGAGGCCCGTGCCGGGATCGAAGATCTGACCCTCGAAGAGCTCCGCGGGGCCGATTCGATCGACGATGCACCGTACGGCGGCTCCCCGCGCATAGCTGCCGACGATCGGCGCGAGGGCGGCGGCGGCCTCCTCCGCGAGGGCCGCCGTGACGCCCTGCTCGGCCAGTCGAGACTGCGCCTTGCCTGCCGTGGTGCGGTAGGCGGCCTCGCGGTTCGTCCCGGGCCCGGTCGACTGGAGCTCGATATCGCCAGCGTCGAAAAGGGTGTACTCGGCCTCGAGAAGGCCGCCTTCCGCAGCGACGACGACATGCGCTGCGAGCTCCAGCGTGCAGCGGGACACGATGCTTCATCAAAGCACGGCGCCGATCCGCTCGTCTTCTCCAAAACGGCCCGCGACCGCCATCGATTGCCAGCCGACCCGCTGGGAGCCGGCCGGGCAGGTCCATGGCGGGCCATGGCCCGCCGATGGCGCGAGGCTCGGACGGGCGCGAGCCTGCGGCTCGACGGCCGGCTGCGCCTCCCTTCGATGGGGCGTCTCAGTTCTTCAGAGAGCCGCGGGCGCGGCGGCGGGCGCCGATGCGTGGTCGCCCGCCGGGCCAGCGCCGGGCCCATCGCCCTCGGAGGCCTCGACCACGGCCCGCTTGTACCCGCACTCCTTGTTGGCGCACGCAATCATCGGCTTGGCGCGCGTACCGCCCATGATGAGGAACGGCGCGGCGCAGTTGGGGCACGGCTCGTCGATCGGCTTTTGCCAGAGCTTGAAGTCGCACTTGATCGACTCGTTCGTGTAGTTCGAGCAGCCGTAGAACGGGCGCCCGCCACGCTTTTTCGAGCGGATCTCGATGATGTCGCCGCCGCACTTCGGGCACTTGACCCCCAGCGGGATCGGCTTGGCGTTCTTGCACTCCGGGTAGCCGGTGCAGGAGAGGAACTCGCCGAAGCGACCGCTCCGGATCACCATCGGCTTGTTGCACTTGTCGCACGAGATTCCGGTCTCGCGCGGCTGCGTGGGGTTGCCGTCGGCGCCGAGGTCGCGCGTGCTCTTGCACGCGGGGTAGTTGGCGCAGCCGAGGAACCACCCGTTCTTCGACCAGCGCTTGAGCATCACGCCGCCATCGAGCTCACACTTCTCGTCGGTCGGCTCGGGATCGGGGTTCCAGCGTTTGCCCTTCTTGCTCAGATCGAGCTGCGACCGGAAGCGCTTGTAGAAGCGCTTCAGCAAGTCGACCCGGTTCTCTTTGCCCGCTTCGACCTCGTCGAGCTCCTCTTCCATCTTCGACGTGAAGGTGGGATCCATGAAATCGAGCTCGCTCCGGACCAGCCCGTCGACCACGAACTTGCCGAGCAGGGTGGGCCGGAACCGCGCCCCGTCGATCTTCTCGACGTAGTCGCGCGCCTGCACCTTGCTGATGATCTCGGCGTACGTGCTCGGTCGGCCGATGCCGCGCTCCTCGAGCTCCCGCACGAGCGTGGCCTCGCTGTAGCGCGGCGGGGGCTGCGTGAACTTCTGTTCGGTGATGACCCCGGGAGGCGTGACGAGGTTCAGCGCCTGGCCCTCGTCGAGCTCGGGCAGCGTGGCCTCGGCGTCCTCGGCGAGCAGGTCCTTCGCGCGCGCCGCCTCGGTGCCGCTGGCGCCGTCGGCGGCCTTCGAATTCGAAGCGCCGTTGGTCTCGGCGTCGCCCTTTTCGTCGTCGCCCTCGCCGGCGAGGGGCGTCGGCTTCGCGGTCTCGGCCTTGCCGTACGCCTCGAGCCAGCCGCTGAACTTGAGGATACGACCGCTCGCCCGGAGGCCGTATGCAGACGGACCGGAGGCGGGCTTCGCGTCGATGTCGATGCTCGTCTGGTCGTAGACCGCTTGCGACATCTGCGACGCGACGAAGCGCTCCCAGATCATCTTGTACAGCTTGAACTGCTCGTCCTTGAGGTGCTTGCGCACGCTCTCGGGGGTCAGGTCCATACCCGTCGGGCGGATGGCTTCGTGCGCGTCCTGCGAGTTCTTCTTCGACTTGAAGACGTTCGGCTGCGCCGGGGTCCACTCTTTGCCGTACGTCTCGACCACGTAGTCGCGCGCGGCGTTCACGGCGTCGGGCGAGAGGCGCGTCGAATCGGTACGCATGTATGTGATGAGGCCGACGGGCCCGCCGTCTTTGCCGAGGTCGATGCCCTCGTAGAGGCCCTGCGCGATCTGCATCGCGCGCTTGGCGCCGAAGCCGAGCCGGTTCACCGCGTCTTGCTGAAGCTTGCTCGTGGTGTACGGAGCCGGCGCGTTCCGCTTGCGCTCGTTCTTGGTGACCTTGGCGACGGAGAAGCGGGCCTTCTCGAGATCGGCGCGTACCCTGGCTGCATCGTCGCCGTTCTTGACGGCGAGCTTCTCCCCGTCGCGCGACACCAGGCGCCCGACGAAGGGGCGCGCCGACTCTTTCGTGTCGCCCGCCCGCTCGGGGATGAGGGACGCCCCGCAGTTCCAGTACTCCTCGGGGACGAACGCCTCGATCTCGCGTTCGCGGTCGACGATGAGTCGGAGCGCCACGCTCTGCACACGCCCAGCGCTCAGGCCGAAGGCCAGCTTGCTCCACACCAGCGCCGACACGTCGTACCCGACGATGCGGTCGAGAACGCGCCGGCAGCGCTGCGCGTCGTAGAGGTCTTTGTCGAGCTCGCGCGGGTGCGCGACGCCGTACTCGACCCCCTTCTTGGTGATCTCATGGAACTCGACCCGCTTCGTCTTCTTCTTGGCTGGCCTGAGCTCGTCGGCGATGTGCCAGGCGATGGCCTCGCCCTCGCGGTCGGGGTCGGTCGCCAGCAAGATTTCGTCGACATTTCGGGCGGCCTCTTTCAGGTCCGCGACGACCTTTTCCTTGCCCGGGACGACCTCATACGTCTCTTGAAAGCCCTTTTCGATGTCGATGCCGAGCTTCTTCGGCAGGTCCTTGATGTGCCCCTTCGATGCAATGACGTCGAACCCCGACCCGAGATACTTCTTGATCGTCTTCGCCTTTGCAGGCGACTCGACGACTACGAGCGTCTTTGCCATCAGTAGCTTCTCTTTCGAAATATCGTGCGATATTCAGCGATTGTGAGCATCTCGTCGGCGGAAGAAGCCCGGCGGGCCCTCTACTAGTACGTTCTCCAAAGCAAGCGTCAAGAGCGCGGCGGTGGTCGCCTGGGGGGATAACCCCGCATCTTCGGCGATCGCGTCGGTGTGCCGAGGTTTCGGGGACGTCGCCCGTAACGTTGCGGATTCGTGATCAGAAAGCGGCGGCGGCGGCTGCAGTGCGGGAGCGCCGGGGAGGGCATCGGCGCCGCAGTCTGACCGGGGGCGAATTTGGGCGCGGAGACCGAGCGATTCGAAGAGCGGGGCAAAGGATCGGAGCGGCAGAGCTCCCTCATCGAGGAGCCGGCCCGAACCGTCGAACCTCCTTAGCCAAGGCGCCGCCGCAACGACCCACAAGGGCTTGCTCGTTCGCTGAGCCCATACGGCGGCGTTGAGCGCCCCCGACGGCTGACCGGCCTGAACGACGACTACGGCGTCCGACATTCCGACCAGGTACCGATTGCGGGTGAGGAACGCGCTGGGGGCCGAAAAGGCCTCGCCGAATGGCCAGATCATGGCGCCGGGGCCCTGGGCAATCTCATCGAACAGGGCCCTGTTTTTTTTCGGAAAACAGCGCTTGTGACCCGTGCCGGCGACGACCCAGGTACGTCCGTTGCTGCTCATGGCGCCGCGGTGCGCGGCCTCGTCGACGCCGTGCGCCCCGCCCGATACCACCACGACATCGGCCGCCGCGAGCATGGCGGCAAGCTCGTGAGCGAAGCGCTTCGCGCCCGGGGTCGCAGCCCGCGAACCAACGATGGCGACCGTCCGCGCCGCCTCGATCGTGCCCCCGCTCACCATGATGGAGGCGGGGGGCCGCTCGATGTTGCGCAGGCGGGAAGGGTACCGGGGATCGAGCAGCGTGAGCTGAACGGGAGGGGCCATCTCCTCTCATCGACCGTCGGTCGCGCCGGTTGCCGCTCGGCCCTCGATCGCGCGCCGCCGAAGCGCGCCCGCAGCCGGGATCGCGCGCCGCTGCTTACTTGTTCTTCGAGTAGACCTGGACCGCGACCGGACCGCTGCCCGCTTGCGCGAACACATCGAGCCGGTACTGCAGCGGGAACATCAGGACGGGGCACATCGGGCTCGGCGCGCCGCCGATGACGGGCGTGTTGTTGTGGGTCAAGTCCTGCCCGGCCAGGGTGTTCACCAGCGTCAACAAGTTGAGGTCCAGGTTCTTCACGGCGCCGAGCGGCGAGAAGCCGACGACCGTGTAGCACTTGCCGGCTTGCATCGTGACCAGCATGACCACGTGCTGGCCTTCGGTCATGTTTTGCTTCAGCTGGTCGCCTTCGGGCTGCATGCCAGGCGCGAGACGGAAGGCCTGGGCTTTCAGGCCGACATCGGTGAGATCACCGATGCCGCCCGGCGTCACCGTCTGGCCGCCGAGCGCACCTTGCAGGCCGTTGAGGATACCCTGCAAGCTGTTGGGGTCGGTGGGCGCGAGCGTCCCGGTGGGCGCTGCGGTCGGCGCGGTCTGCGCCTGTTGAGGCATCGGCTGGGCGGTCGGGTATCCCGCGGGCTGTGTCGGATACCCTTGTGGCTGCGCCGTGTATCCCGCGGGCGGCTGCTGCGCGGGATAGCCGGGCGGGTAGCCCGGCTGCGCCGGATATCCAGCGGGCGGCTGGCCGACCGTCGCCGCGCCGTTGGCCGTCGTGGGCTGCGCGTTGCTGCTGCCGCCGCACGCCGCGGCGAGCGGAACGACCGCCATCGCGCCGAGCGCGACCACCGACCAAGCCTTGACGCGTCTTCCTCGACCTGCATTCTCGTTCATTGGAAAAGCCTCCTCCGATCGCCTTCGATTCGCGGCACGATGCACGGCCGAACCGCGGGCGAAACGATACCTGTCGTTCGACGTGACGGCGAGGGTCCGATTCAGTTGGCTGACCCGGTGCCCGACTCGACGGCCCCGCGTCGTCGCGGCCTATTGACGCACGAACTTGTACGAGAAGCTCGTTTTCTGGGCGCAGCCCATCGCCGGAAAGCGCCAGCCCCGGACGTCGTTCTCGATGCACTTGGCAACGGAGAGCTCGTCGCTCGAGGCCGAGACATTCTGCGCGCTGCCGTCCGAGCCGACCGTCATAGTGACGCTGACGTTGACGCTCGGCTTCGTCGTCGGACTGCGTTCCCAGCACGTGCGCCGAATGGCGACCGCGTGGAGGCTCATGACCTGGCTCACCTGGCCGCTCGAGAGGCACTGTCCGGGCGCGGCGGGCTCGCCCCCGCCGGGGTCTTCGCCCGGCGCAATGTTGGCGCCCTGCGAGAGGCCGTGGAGATCGAGCGACCGCCCCGTTGACGTCGGCGCGGCGGGCGCCGCGTGCGACCCGCCGTTTCCGGCGCGCGGGGCCGTCGTGTTCATGCCGAGGGACACGCTCGCGGCCGGCTCGGACGCCGCGGTCGCGGTCGGCGCGGCCTGCGCTGCGGCGGCCTGAGGAGCGGCTGGGCTCGCGGGCACTTGCACGACGACCTGCGCGGGCGGCGATTGCTTGAAGAAGACCGAGATCCCGAACACCGTGCCGAAGGCCACGGTGCCTGCGATCATCGCTATGGCCATCCACGGCGGCTGCTTTCGAGCTGGCGCGTAAGGTGGCGGCAGCGACGAAGCGACGACCGCGGGTTCGCCGGGGGGCGCGATGGTGGCCGGCGATAGCGCTGTCGCAACCGGAACCGCGAACGGATCGGGCGCTGCTGCGAACGAGGGGAGCGCGCCGATCTCGGTAGGCGCGTCGTCGAGCCGCTCGGCGGTCGCGAGGCGTGCGGTGAATGGCACGACGTTGCTTCGCGGCGCCGGCCCCGGCGTCTGCAACGGCCGCGACGAGATGGCGCGCGCGACAGGGATGCCCCCGCTCACGCCCCCCGAACGGGGTGGCGGGCGCGGGGCGGGAGGAACTTGGCTGTGCCTCGCGTCCGGCGGCGGGGGCGTGATGGAGATGCGTCCGCCCGCGGCGGCCTCGCGAACGTTGGCCGCCAGATCGGGGAAGGTCTTGAGCGGGCGCCACTCGTCGAGGCCCTCTTGCCAGACGAGCGACTCTTCGGTGACGGCGCCGAGGGCGGCCTTGCGCCGCACTTCGGCGACGCGGATCGGCCCGACGGGCACGCCGTTGACGGCGACGTACCAGTCGTCGCCCGGTGCCAGATCGGCCATGTCGAAGGGCGCGGATCCCTCGTCTTCGCGCTGCACGTTGCTCTTGAACGCGCCCGCGAGCGCGCCCCCGGAGCGCTCTGGCTTCTGAGGGGCCGGCTTGGCGGACGTGAGGCTCGTGGCGAGGGCGCTCGGCTTCGGCGGCGGCCGCGCGGGGGGCTTTGGCGGAGCGGGTCTAGAAGGCGTCACGGCCGTACCGCCGACGGCAGACGCCTGGCCGCCAGGGCTGCTGCCAATGGCGCTCGATTCCGTGATTTCGGCTCGAAGCTCGATGAGATGCCCGCATTTGCGGCACTTCATCCGCACCGTCTTGCCGGCGACCTTGTCGTCGGCGATCTGGTATTTCGCCTTGCACTGTTCGCAGAAAAACTTCACCGTCCGCTCCCGAGGACCCACAGTACCTGAACGTGACCGTAGCAAGGAAGGGCGAGCCGCCGCGAAGCCTTGCATGGGTACCCGGAGCGCTCAGATGAGCTGGCGCAAGTGGACTCTGACCGACGCGGCGGTCTCCTCGTCGGGCGCCAGAACTACGCAGCGCGCCCACATCTCGATGGCCTTGTTCTTGAAGCCGGCCTTTTCGTAGAGCACGGCAAGGTTCTTCAGCGCCGCGAAGTGCTTGGGGTGAAGCTCGATGGCGTGTTCGAGCTCCTGGATCCCCTCGTAAATCTGGCCCTTCTTGCCGAAAAGCAACGCGAGGTGGAAGTGGAGGCGATAGGACAGCGGGTCGATGCTCACTCCGCGTTTCAAGTGCTCGATCGCTTCGTCCATCAGGCCACCCTTGTAGGCGACGATGCCATCGCGTAGGGCCCTCTCGGCCTCGGCCGAGAGGTACTCCGGGTCGCGCGACTGCGAAGAGGGCTCGTTGCGCGCGTTTCCCTCGGCCTCCTCTTGCCGTGAACGGAGCAGTCGGCTCACGACCTCGAGGATGCTCGCGATGCGGAACGGCTTCTCGAGGTACTCTTCGACGCCGTAGTTTTGCTTCAAGTCGTCGGCGACGCGCGGCCCGCGGTAGACGGCGCTCACCATGACGATCGGGATGCGCCCGTACTTGGCGCTTCCCTTGATCCTGCGCGCGATGTCGAACCCGTGGAGCTCCGGGAGCATCGCGTCGAGCACAATGAGATCGGGGAGGTGCTCCTTGACCATGCGAAGGGCGAGCAAACCCCGGTCGGCTTCGATGACGCGATAGCCTTGTTGTGCGAGGACTCGCCCGAGGAGCAGGCGGATGTCTTCTTCGTCGTCGACGACCAAGATCAACTTGCCGCCGCCTGCGCGAGCAGCGATTGCTTGGTTTGCGAGCGCGCGCGGGTCCTCGGGCAGGCTCGCGACCTGCGACACCTCCTCGCCGATGACGCCGAACTCGCTGGTCGAGACCTCGGACTCGCGCGAAGCCGCTTCGACCGCCTCGTCGACGACCACCTCCGGTGAGGCCGGGGCCGCAGCCTCCCCGGGCACCGGCAAGCCTAGGGAGCGCAAGGTCTCCGCCGGCGCGCGGGGGCCGACGTAGTGGAGCGCGTTGTTCGCCTTCGCGTCGTACGCCGCAGCGATGGCTTTCGTCAGCGTCGAGTGCACCGCGATGTACGAGTAGACCTTCTTGCCCGTAACGAACTCGAGCTCGTCGACGACGCGCTTCTCGTGCGGGTCGGCGGCCGCGAGGAAGATGCGGTCTCCGCGCACGAGCACGGGCAAGATGAGGTGCGTCTGGGCGAGGTCGCGGGGGACGACGTCGAGGTGCTCGAGCGCGATCACGATCTGCGTGAGGTCGATCCCGGGGACGCCGTACTGCTCGGACAGCGCCCGGAGCGCATCGACCTCATCGACGGTCCCGTCGTCGACGAGCTGAGAGGCGAGCGGCGTCGGCGTCACGGCCCGCTTCTGCTCGCGCAGCGCCGCGTCGAGCTCCTGCTGAGACACCAGCTTTCGCTGGAGAAGGATCTTGCCGAGAGGCCGCTTCTCGTCGCTGGACATGTCTCGCCGACTCTGGCCCAGGCTACGCGGACCGGGAACCCCGCACAACGCCCGGCGCGCGCCGCTTTCGCTTCAGATGACGGCGTCGCCGCCCGGCGAGTGCACGCCGCTCGCGGCGTCCGTGCTGCCGGCCTCTTGCATGTTCTCGAGCAGTCGGTTCGCCCAGGCGTCGAAGCGCCCCGCCTCGATTGACGCCCGCGCGCAGGCCACGATCTCGCCATAAAAGTGGAGGTTGTGAAGCGACAACAGGCGCAGGCAGAGAATTTCTCCCGCGATGTAGAGGTGCCTCAGATACGCGCGCGAGAAGCCGCCCGCGCAGCACTCGCAGGCGCAGGCCTCGTCGATGGGGCGCTGGTCGTCCTTGTAGCGGGCCTGTTTGATCACGACGCGGCCGGCTCGCGTGAGCGCCTGGCCGTTTCGCGCGTTTCGCGTGGGCAAGACGCAGTCGAACATGTCGGCCCCGGCGCGGATCGCGACGATGAGGTCGAGGGGCGTTCCCACGCCCATCACGTAGCGCGGGCGAAGCTCGTCGAGCGTCGAGGTCACCTCGGCGAGCGTCTCGTGCATCCGAGCGAGTGGCTCTCCGACGGAGAAGCCTCCGAGGGCCAGTCCGTCGAACGGGAGCGCCCCGAGCTCGTCGGCGTGGGCCCGGCGAAGATCGGCGAAGCACCCGCCCTGAACGATCCCGAAGAGCGCCTGGCTCTCGCGTCGCGGCGCCGCGAGAGCGCGCTTCGCCCAGCGGGTCGTCCGGGCCACCGCCTCTTCGACCACCGCCCGAGGCGAGTCGCCGGGCGGGCACACGTCGAGCTGCATCTGCACGTCGGCGCCGATGAGTCCCTGCACGCGGACGGCGTCTTCGGGCGTGAGCGTGTGCTTCGACCCGTCGAGGTGGGACTTGAACGCGAAGCCCTCTTCGGCCAGCGTGACCAGCGACTTCGGCCCCACCGCCGAGAGCGAGTACGCCTGGAAGCCGCCCGAGTCGGTCAACATCGCGTGCGGCCAACGCGTGAACGCGTGCAGACCGCCTGCATCTGCGATTGCCTGAGCGCCGGGCCGCAGCATCAGGTGGTAAGTGTTGCCGAGCACGACGCGCGCGCCCGTCGATGCGACCTCGCGGGGCGAGAGCGTCTTGACGCTCCCCTGGGTCCCGACTGGCATGAACGTCGGCGTGTCGACCGGGCCGTGCGGCGTCTCGAAGACCGCGCGTCGCGCGTGCCCGTCGCGAGCGATGACGCGGAACGTGAACCCGGCGGTCGGCGGGATCAAGCGTCTCTCCAGAGGAGCATTGCGTCGCCGTAGGAGAAGAACCGGTAGGCCTCGCGGACCGCGAGGCCGTAGGCGTCGAGCGTCCGCTCTCGACCGGCGAACGCGGCGACGAGAGCGAGCAAGGTCGACGACGGCAAATGGAAATTCGTGAGCATTCCGTCGACGACGCGCCAACGGTAGCCCGGCTGGATGAGCAGCCGCGTCTCGTTCTCCGCGACCTTCAGATGCCCGGGCGCGTCGGGATCGGCGGCGCTCTCCAACGCCCGCGCGGTCGTCGTTCCGATGGCGACCACGGGCGCGCCACGCGTGCGAGCGCGGGCGACGGCGTCCGCGGCGGCCTGGGTCACGACGAAGCGCTCCGAGTGCATCGTGTGGTCATCGAGGTCATCGACCTGCACGGGCTGGAAGGTGCCCAGGCCAACATGCAACGTGATGGTCGTGATCTCGCAGCCTCGCGCCGTGAGGCGCTCGAGCAGGCCGCGCGTCAGGTGAAGGCCCGCCGTGGGCGCCGCGACCGCGCCGTCGTGCGTCGCGTAGACCGTCTGATAGCGCGCGACGTCTTCGCCCGAGTCGTCTCGCTTGATGTACGGAGGGAGGGGAACGTGGCCGCACTCGAGGATGGCCTCCGCGAGGGGTCGACCCGAGGGAGTCCAGAGCGCAACTTCGAGGAGGCCGTCGTCTTCGGCGCGGCCGAGGAGGCGGACACGCAACACGCCCGCACCTCCCGCGTCGGTACCACGGGCCACGATGTCGATCTCCGTGCCGAACTGCAACGGCTTGCTCGATCTCCCGAGGGCGCGCCAGATTGCGACCACGCGCGTCTGGTTGGGCGCGACCTCGACCTCGCGCGTGCCGACCGGTCGCAGCAAGAAGACTTCGACCTGACCGCCCGTGTCCCGCTTGCGACCGAGGAGACGCGCCGGCACGACGCGGGTGTCGTTGAGGACCACGAGCGTGCCGGGCGCCAGCAGGTCCGGCAGGTCCGACACCCGCCGATGCTGCGGCGGTGGCCCGCCCGCGGGCAGATGCATCAGACGCGCACGCTCGCGCTCCTCGGAAGGCCGCTGGGCGATGAGGTCCGAGGGGAGGTCGTATTGGAAGGCGTCGACGCGCAAGCGGACGAGGCGATTACCGCGGTGAGGCGGCGCCCGCAACCGTACGGGTCCTTGCCCCGACGAGCGGCTCCGAGCCGGCCGCGAGCTCGAACGGGGCCGCGCCGCCGGAGGCCTTGCTGCGGAGGAACTCAGCGAGCTCGCCCAGGTCGAGCGGCTTGGGGACGAACCCGGCTGCACCACAGTCTGCGCGCGCGAGTTGCCGCTCACTCAGGTGGTAGGCGCTCATCAGCACGACGCGCGTGCCCGGATTAGATTCCCGGATCATTCGTGCGAGCTGGATGCCGTTGGTGCCGGGGAGCATGAGATCGACGACCGCGAGCTCGAAGGGTCGTGCCGCGAGGCGTTCGAGGGCATCTGCCGAGCTCGCCGCCGTCTCGACCTCGAACCCCTCGAGTCGCAGCCCGATCGCCATAACGCGCGCCTGGTCGGCTTGCTCCTCAACAATCAGCAAGCGATGCACGATAACCGTCCTCTCCACGCGATTTACGTCAGTGCCCGTGCCGAAAGCTTCGGCATGGAGCCGGATGCCTTTTGGATGGTGCCCGCTCCGTGCCTGTTGACATGTCGGAGCAATGGTTATGCCGTCAGGAAAAGGACGCGTTCGCTTGTTTCGCGGCACGTTTGTGGGGTAGGCGAAAACCGGCGCGTTTCACGTCTGCATCATGGCGTTCAAGAGTGCACGCCAGAGCGCCTGAGTCTGCTGCTCAGCTCCGGCCTTCGAACGTGATCCCGAGGCGAGTCATTTTTCGCCACAGCGTCGTGGGGGAGATACTGAGGAGCTCGGCAGCGCGTTCGCGGCTGCCGTCGCTGTCGCGGAGCGCCACTTCGATGGCGGTCCGCTCGGCGGAGTCGACCACATCGGCCAAGGCGCGACCGCCCCCCCCGGCGGGCACTCGCGGCGAGCTCGACGGCGTCGGAGGTAAGAGATCGTCGGACGTGATGACGCCGTTTTGCACGAGCGCGACCGCCTGCTCGATCATGTGTTCGAGCTCCCGGATGTTGCCCGGAAAGTCGACGTGCATGAGCGACTCGATCACGTTGTCGTGAAGCTTCGGCCGGACGCCCATCTTGCGCGCGAACTTCTCGAGGAAGTGACCGACGAGCTCGGGGATGTCTTCGCGCCGCTCCCGCAGCGGCGGCAGCTGGAACCGAGCGACGTTGAGGCGGTAATAGAGGTCCTGCCGGAACCGCCGCGAAGCGACGGCGTCCATGAGGTCCTGGTTGGTCGCGGCGATGACCCGCACGTTCACGCGGATCGGCTTGTTCTCGCCTACGCGACGGATCTCGTTCTCCTGGATGGCGCGCAGGAGCTTGGCCTGGAAGGTGATGGGTGTCTCGGCGATCTCGTCGAAAAAGAAGGTGCCCCCGTCGGCCTCTTCGAACATGCCCTTGCGGGCGCTGACCGCACCCGTGAACGAGCCCTTCGCGTGCCCGAACAGCTCGCTCTCGAGCAGCGTCTCGGTGATCGCGGCGCAGTTGACGGGAACGAACGGTCGCTCGCCACGCTTGCTGTTCGCGTGAATGGCCTTGGCCACGAGCTCCTTGCCCGTGCCGCTCTCCCCCGTGATCAGCACGATGGCATCGGTGGGCGCGATGCGGACGATGCGCCCGAGCACCTCGCGGATGGCGCGCGAGCGGCCGATGATGTTCTCGAACTTGTAGCGGTCCTTGAACTCGCTCGCGAGGAACGTGACCTCGCCCGCGAGGCGACGGTTGTCGAGCGCCTTGGCCACCTTGACCAGCAGCTCTTGCTCGGTGAAGGGCTTCTGGATGTAGTCGAAGGCGCCGAGGCGCATTGCTTCGACGGCGCTCTCGATCGTGCCGTACGCCGTCATCACGAGGACTTCGGTGAGCGGGTGCGTGTCCTTGGTCGAGCGGAGGACGTCAATGCCGTCCTTGGTGCCCATGCGCAGGTCGGTGAGCACGACGTCGTATGCGCCCGTGGCCCCACGCTCGGCACCCTGCTCGCCATCCGCGGCCTCGTCGACCTCGTAGCCGGCTCCCCGGAGCATCATCGAGAGCGTCGTGCGCATGTTGCGCTGGTCGTCGACGATGAGAATCTTCGCCATCGGTCTCGCTACTCGAAGCCTATCGTGCGCCCTGGAACATAGGGCGATTGTTTGCTCGGCGGGGCAGCCTCGAGCGTTCAGAAGACCACGCCCAGAAAGAGGCGGATCGCTTGCGCAGTGGCGAGGCTGGCGTCACTCAGCATCGTGGTCGTCGCGGGTAGGTAGTCGAGGCCGGCGAGCGGGAAGAAGACGCCGTACTCGAGCATCGTGTAAAACCCGCCGACCTTGGTCGAGTCGTCGTTGAGCGAGCCGTCCTTCGACTGGTAGTAGAGCCTGAGGTCGAGCTCGACTCCCAGGTCGCGGTGGTGCCCGGGCGTCTGGACGAACTCGCTTGCGCGGCTCCAGATGATCGCGGCGCCTCCGCCGAACTTCTCGCCGTTCGCGTGCCGCAGGAAGTCGTAGTCGACGCTCGGCCGGAAGTAATACGCACCCTCGACCCGGGACAGGATGTTCCGGAAGAAGATGAGGTCGACCTTGTAGTCGGGGTGCATCGAGAACGTCGAGATGGGCCCGATGCTGTTGTACTCCTGCGGGAGCGACGAGCCCGGGTTCAGGGCGCCCTGGTTGGTCCCGTTGGCGGTGCTGTATGCCCACGGATCGCCGCTCGCCCAGCCGAAGCCGAACTGGAGATCGAGCTTGTCTTCGATGGCGCGGAACTCGGTCTGCGTGACGAAGGCGTACTGGCGGATGTCGGCCGTGTTGTTCGGGGTCGCGTTGATGCCCACGCCCTGAAGGCTGCCGATCTCGCCGAGCACAGCCGCACCCTCGGCCTCGAAGCGGAGTTTCCCCCAGAGCGCCTGCACCCAGAGGTCAGGCGTGAGCGCCCAGGCCTGGCGAGCCTCGAGCCCGTTGTTCCCGTTGTTCCCGTTCGACGTCGTGTCGATCGACTGCGGGGTCTGCGGGACACCGGTCCCGTTCGTATTGCTCGAGTTCGAGACGTCGAGGTACTGCGACCGGAACTTGGTGTAGAGGCCGCCGTTCACCACGAAATCGCCGCGCGAGAGGCTCAGGCGCTGGAGCTCCGGGTTCGTCTTGTGGGCGACGAAGGCCGCCCACTCGTTCACGTTGCACAGGTTGCAGACGTTGTACGGCTGGCCGCCGTAGACGCTGTACGCGGTCGCGTTCGTCGGGCCCGTCGACACGAAGTCCCAGGCGCCGCCGAAGTAGAGGTCCATCGACTTGATGCCGGTGATGAACATCAGGCGGTCGAGGGTCGTCTGGTAATCGCTGTCGATGCCGTCGCCGCTGTTTTCCATCATGCCGAGGCCCCACTGGCCGGGCATGCGGCCGAAGCGGAGCTGGCCGACGGGGGTCAGGTATTCGCCCCACACGCGCTCGACGTTGATCGAGTTCTGTAGCGAGTTGACGCCCGCGGTGGGTGGCCCCTGCATCGTCGAGTTGAACCCGATCGCCGCGTACGGGTTGTACCCGGCCGACTGATAGGCCGAGGTCTTCGCCGTGGTCTTGTTGGTCGATTGAGCCGCGGCCGCCTGGATCGCATAAGCGTCGGGCGTCGACCCGAGCACGACGTTGTCGAGTGCAAAGACTTCGCTGACGATGCGGAGGTTGTCGGAGATGTGGATCTCCGGATCGAGGCGCAGCCGCATGTTGGCGCTCGTCTCGGTCTCGTCGTGGCAGACGCCGTTGGCGTTGGGCCCGCAGAGGTTCACCGTCGCACCGTTGCCGCCCGTCACCGTCTGGTAGCTTTGGTCGAGCGGAATCGGCGCGAGGTTCTGGGGATCGTTGCCCTGGAAGACGCTGCCGTGGCGGCCGAGCGCGAGGTTCTGAAAGAGCTCGCCCCGCGTGCGGAAGTAGCCGTGCAGCTCGACGACGGGGTGAACGCGCCCCCACCAGTCGTCGCTGAAGACCTGCTGCCCGGGTGCGGCGACCTCGCCGGTGTCGGGCCGCTGCGTGCCCTGGGTTGCCAGGTCTTGTTGATCGTGCGCCGCGCTCACGGCAGACGGACTGACGACCGCCGGCGCTGGCACGGCGGTCGGCGAAGGTGGCGGCGCCGGCGTGATCAGTGGCGGACGGTCCTCGGCCGGGCGCGCAGCCGGCATCGGCGCGGGCGGGGTCGCTGGCGGCACCGCGGCCGGCTGGTTGGTGGAAGGCGTGGGCGCCGGCGCCGAGGCCGGCGGCGCCGCGCGATCCTGTGCGACCGCGATCGACGGGACGACGATCGGCGCGGCGAACGCCAGAGAGACAAGGAAGAACGAGCGGCAGCGCCGGGACATGGGTAGGGCGCGCGTTGTATCACTTCTGGGCTGGAGCGTAAGCGCCTTCCGCCCGGCCGGACGGGCCGGGTCTGCCGGCGTGGCACTGACGCCACCTCGAAGGGCGGCCGCGCCGGGTGCGCGAGGCCGCCGTGAGCGGTCGCCGCGCGGCTGGCGCCTCACCGCTGCGGAGGCTCGAGCTCCTCGAGAAAGGCCTCGATCTCGCCCCGCATGGCGAGGAGCTGCTCACGGAGCTTCGCGGTGCCGCGCGAGTCGAGGTCGCCCTCTCCGCGCGGCTCGACCCCCGCCCGCTGGAGCTTTTTCTTCGCGCCCGCGATCGTGAAGCCCTCCCGGTAGAGGAGCTCACGCACCCGCATCAGGTTCTCGACGTCGCGCCTCGAGTAGACCCGCTGCCCCTTGGCGCTCTTCGTCGGGCGGATGGCGCGAAACTCTCGCTCCCAGTAACGGAGCACATGGGGCTCGACGCCAACGAGCTCCGCGACTTCGCCGATCCGGAAGTACAGCTTCGCGGGCAGGCTCGACGGGAGCGACTCACGACTCGCCTCGGACATCCGGGGTCAGTCCTTCGCGACGACGCTGGCGTTCGTCGAGCCGGCGCCGACGGCGTCGCCCATCGAGCCGACCCCGTTCGCCGCGCCAAGCGCCCGCTGGTTCAGGATCTGCTTGAGGATCTGGCTCGCCTTGAAGGTCAGCACCCGGCGCTCACTGATCCGGATCGGTTGGCCGGTCTGGGGATTCCTGCCTGGCCTCTGGCGCTTGTCGCGCAACACGAAGTTGCCGAAGCCGCTCACTTTGATCTTCTCGCCCCGGCCGAGCGTGTCTTTCATCATCTCGAAGACCAGGTCGACGAGCTCGGCAGACTCTTTGCGCGAGAAGCCGCCCACCTTGCTGTAGAGCGCCTGGACGATCTCCGCCTTGGTCATGATCGTCGTTTCTCCCCCGGCCCGCTCGACAAGCCAGAAGTGTAAACGCGAATCACGCCGCAGGTCTAGAGCAGCCGCGGCCTCAGGCGCCCCCGCGGCCGATCTCGCTCTCTCCGAGCGCCTCCGCGCTGGCTACAAGGCTACTAGGCAGCGAGTTCCTCGGAGGGGGCGAGATCCTCGGACCCGGAAGCGGGTAGGGGCTGGGCGTTGCGCCGTGCGAGCTGCTCGAGGGCGACGAAGAACGCGACGTACCCGTAGCCGAACGTGAAGAGCAACGCGAACGGGGTCGCGAACCAGTGGCCGGTCTCGATCGACGCCGTGGTGCTCGCGCCCGAGATGAGGCATAGCGCGCTTTCGGTGATCGGCAGGTCCGCCGCGGCGCGGTAGCGGCCCTGGAGCATCCCCTTCTTCGGGGTTCGAATGAATTCGCCGGACATCGAACGCAGGCCTTCCCAGACCGCCTTCGTCAGGTGAGGCGCCAGGCCTGCGCCGAGAGCGAGGAGAGCGGGCAGCCGCCTCAGCGCGCCCCAGGCCGACCGGCCCTGACCCACCTCCGCCATCGCGTAAAAGCCCGCCAGGGACCCGGTCGTTCCCACGACGAGCGGCAGGTCGATCATGAGCATGGCCTTCACGTTCGTCGCGGGCATGAGCACCAACGCCGGGAGCAAAAGGACGCTCAGCAAGACCATGAGCGGGTACGCGAAGTGCGGCGTCATGTGAAAAAACGCCTCGATACGCTGCATCGGGGTGAGCGGAGCCCGCATCAAGCGGCCCATGAGCTTCCGCGCCGTCTGAACGGTGCCCTTGGCCCAGCGGAACTGCTGCGCGCGGAAGGCGCTGATGTCTTCCGGCAACTCGGCGGGGGTGACGACGTTCTCGCGGTAGACGAAGCGCCAGCCGGCGAGCTGCGCGCGGTAGCTGAGGTCGAGGTCTTCGGTCAGCGTGTCGTGCTGCCACCCGCCGGCCGACTCGATCGCCTCTTTGCGCCAGATGCCGCCCGTGCCGCTGAAGTTGAAGAGCCAGCCGGCCGCGGAGCGCGCACGATTCTCGACGAGGTGATGCCCGTCGAGCATGAGCGCCTGGGTTCGCGTCAGGAGCGACTGTTCGCGGTTCAAATGGCCCCAGCGCGCCTGCACCATGCCGCAGCGAGGATCCGCGATGAAGTGCGGCACGACCGCGCGTAGGAAGTCCGGCTGGGGCAGGAAGTCCGCGTCGAAGATGGCGACGAGGTCGCCCTTGGCGACGGTCAGGCCGTTCTCGAGCGCGCCGGCCTTGTATCCGGTCCGGTCGACCCGGTGGATGTAGACCACGTCGAGCCCGCGCGCGCGTAGAGCCTCGACCTTGTCGCGGACGAGGGCGCGCGTCTCATCGGTCGAGTCGTCGAGGACCTGGATCTCGAATCGGCTGCGGGGCCATTCGATGGCCGCCGCGTGCTCGAGCAGCCGATCGGCGACCGTTGCTTCGTTGTAGAGCGGCAACTGCAAGGTCACGTGCGGGAGCTCGCACCGGTCTTCGAGACCCTCGGTCGGGAGCGAAGGGACGCCCTCTTTGAGGTGACGCAGATGGCGCTGGTGCCTCAGCACCGTCAAGACCAAGTGGCTCCGATGCAGCCCGTACATCGCGAGGGCCAAGAGCACGGCGAAATAGGCCGTGCATAGCGCAAAGTGCATGTTTCTCGGTTACTAGAAACCGGGCCAGACAATTGTATGCGCTTGTATTTCGTTGCACGCCGATGTCGACGGCGCGGTCACTCTTGCCTTGCCGGCCCGGCGAGACCCCGCCAGAGGTCGGTTCAGAAATCGAGATTGTAGAGGCCGACCAGGCTGAGCATCGTGAACGTCGCAATCGTACTCGAGCTCGACGAACCGCTCGACGAGCCGGTCGCGTCGCTCGTGCTGAACGAGTCGAATCCGAAGGAGATCTTCGGGAGGAACCTGAAAGAGCGCCCGGCGGGGATCCAGATCCCGAGGCCGAGAGCGAACTCGCCGGCGTTGAACAGCTTGCTGTCGACGACGCCGCCACTGGTCCCGGTCTCGCGGACGTCGAACCACCGCTCTCCCAGCCCGAGTTCGCCGTAAAAGCTCACCTTGTCGGGGTTCGCGACGAACGCGCCGACCAGGGCCAGGAGCGTCGTGTTGGAGGTCGCGTCGGCCACCGCGCCGTTGAGCGCGTTGCTGTTGCTGAAGTTCGCTCGGTTCAGCGTCAGGCCGATGTACCACTGCCGACCGAAGCGAAGCCCTCCGTCGAGGCCGAAGGCCACGCCGCCCCCCCCCACCTCGCCCGGACTCACGAACCCGGAGCCTGGCGTGGGCACGCGTCCCGAGACGCCCTGGTAGCCGAGGTGCGCGCCCATGAGCAACCCGGCGCTCGATCGCTTCGGCGGCGGACCCGCGTCGACCGGCCCGATGGCCGGCGGCGGAGGAGGCGTCTCGCCCGTGGGCGTGGGCGCGGCCACCGCGCCCGTGACCGGCACGGTAGCCGGCGCGTACGTGACGCCGGGAATGGCGTTGAGCGCGATGGCCACCGTCTTCGTGTCGCGCTCCTTGATCTCGACGGACTGCTCGGTGCTCGCGTAGCCCGGCGCGATCACGGCCAGCTTGTGAACGCCCGGATCGAGGGGCATCGGCTCGCCGATGAGCGCGGCGGGGACGCCCTGACCGTCGATCTGCATCTGCGGGTTCTGTACGCGCGACGGCAGGACCTGCACCGTCAGCCTCGGGACCCGTGGCTCGACCTGCGAGAGCTCGGCCTTCGCCTGATCGACGGCGGCCTGGAACGCCGGCGGCGCTCCGGCCGGCAACGGCGTGCGAAGCACTTCGCGATACGCCTCCGCCGACTCGACGAGCCGGCCGAGCGCCGCGTCGCACTCGGCGATTCGCAGCACGTTGGTCGGCGCGGCGAAGACCTGCTGCGCGCGCTGGAACTTGTCGAGCGCGTCGGCGAACTGGCCCGCGCGCTGGAGCTGGTCGCCGGCCTTGAAGAGATCCCGCGCGCCGGCGCGCTGGGAGTCGCTGACCTGCGCGAACGCGGGCACCGCGACGCCGACCGAGAGACACGTGAACGAAGCAAAGACGAAGAAGGAAGTGGTGGTGGTCATTCAGATCGCCCCCAGAAGCGATCAGTACCCCGGATCGGCAGGATTGTTCGCAGTCTTGACGGAAAGGACCTTCGGCGACGAGGCCGACGCGTTCGGCTTTGGACGCATCAGCGGCGCCGCGATGCTCTTCGCCGCCGAGATGGCGGGTGCAGACCCGGACGACGGTGCGGGCGACGAAGATGCGATCAACGGCTCCGAAACGGCGGCCGGCGCGGCGAGCGCCGGCAGCGCGGTGGACGATGCTTCGACGGCGGCCGACGCGTGCGTGCTCGACCCGACGAGGTTCGCCGAGGGCCTGTCCACCGGCGCCGGCGAGGCGAGCTTCACCACCGCGATGACGCCGATGGACCCGCCGACGAGGGCCGCCGCGGCGATCGCGAAGAGCACTCCGCGCGAGGCCTTGGGGGGCGACGCCGACGCGGTGAAGGGCGCGGAGGTCACGCCGGCCGCAAGGAGCGGTGTCGCAGAACCCGCCGGTCCGGTTCGCGAGGCGGCGGGCAGCGCGGCGCGCCCGTCGTGGCTCGAAGTGGTGCCCCGGGCGCTGAGCCCCGCGACCAGCGACAGCGCCTCGGCGAGCTCGGAGGCGCTCGCGAATCGCCGGGGGGGCTCGCGCTCGAGCGCGCGCGCGAACCAGGTGTCGAACGACGCGGGCAGACCGGGGACCGTCACCGACGGCTTCGGCAGCGGGTCGGTGCAGATCTTCACCAAGAGATCGCCGACGCTCTCGCCTTCGAAGGGCAAGACGCCGGTCACGCACTTGTGCGCGATGATGCCGAGCGACCAGAGATCCGACCGGTGGTCGATGTTGCGAAGGCCGCGCGCCTGCTCGGGCGACATGTAATAGGGCGTTCCGAGCACCGCGCCCGTCTTCGTGCTGCTCGAGAGCCCCTCTTCGCCCGGGGGCGCCTTGATCTTCGCGATGCCGAAGTCGAGCACCTTGGCGATCTCGTCGTCGTCGTCGGGTGTGCGGACGAGGAAGATGTTCTCTGGCTTGAGGTCGCGGTGGATGATCCCCGCGTCGTGGGCGCGCTGCAACGCTCGGCACACGTGGCCGATGATGCGCGCCGTCTCGCGGAGCGTGAGCGTCCCGAGGCGGTCGATGCGCTTGTCGAGCGGCTCGCCCTCGAGCAGCTCCATGACCATGTACGGACGGCCGTCGTCGGTGACGCCGTGATCGAAGATCTGAATGGCGTGCTTGCTCTGGATCGTGGCCGCCGCGCGGGCCTCGGTCACGAAGCGAGCGCACGCCTCTTTGCTTTCGGCGTACTCGGGGTCGATGAACTTGACGGCGACGCGGGTGCCCAGGCTGCTGTGGCGCCCTTCCCAGACCGAGCCCATGCCGCCACGGCCGATGAGTCCCAGGATCTGGTACTTGCCGGCCACCAGACCTGTCACGGGCGGGAGGGATTCACTCATTCGGACCGGTACTCTCAGGTTAGACGAGCCGGGGCTGAGACTCAGGCAGATTAGACGAGTCTCTCTCCGGCGGCTAACCACCCTCTCCCGATGCCGCCCCCGCCGCGCGCCCCCAGAGCTCCGAAGCCGGTCGCACCGGTCGCACCGGTCGCGCCGGTCGCCGCGCCGGCCCGGCCGGGGGTGAGCCATGGCGAGAACCAGGGCGAAAGCGAGGGCGAAAGACAGGGGCTTCGCCCGGGGCCGGGGGCGGTGCCCGCCGCGCGCCTGCCGGAGCCCGGGGCCGACGACGTTCTCTACCTCGTCGACCTCTCGGGGTACGTGTTCCGCGCGTACCATGCCCTCCCCCCCCTCTCGAACTCGCGCGGCGAGCCGACGCACGCCGTGCTCGGGACGGTGAACATGCTCCAGAAGGTGGTCGCCGAGCGGCGGCCCCACATGTTCGTCGTCGCGATGGACTCGAAGGGGCCCACGTTTCGGCACGCCCTCGACGCCCGTTACAAAGCGACGCGGCCCGCTCCGCCGCCGGACCTCTCGCAGCAGATGGCGAGGGTCCACGAGATCATCCACGCGTGGGACGTCGCGTGCTTCGAGAGGCAGGGGTTCGAGGCCGACGACCTCATCGCCTCGGTCACCGCGCGCGCGATGACCGAAGGGTGGCGAGTCGTCATCGTCAGCGCCGACAAGGACCTCATGCAGCTGGTCCGCGACGACGACACGCGCGTCGTGCTCTGGGACTCTATGCGCGACCGCGTGTACGGGCCGCGGGAGGTCCGCGAGAAGCTCGGCGTCCTCCCGAGCCAGGTCCGCGACTTTCTCGCGCTGACGGGCGACACCAGCGACAACGTCCCCGGCGTGCCCGGCGTCGGACCCAAGACCGCCGGTGACCTCCTCGCTCAGTTCGGATCGATGGACGGCATCTACGCGCGCCTCGAAGAGGTCACGAAGCCGAAGCTGCGCGAGAACCTGAGGACGCACGAGAGCGACGCGCGCGCGTCGCAGACGCTCGTCACCCTCGACGCCACGTCGACCCTCGAGTGGGATCGCTCGAAGCTGCTCTGGGGCGGGGCGAACGTGCCGGCGCTCCGGGCTCTCTACACCGAGCTCGAGTTCAACCGGCAGCTCGACCAGCTGGCCGCGCTCGCGAGGCCCGCCCTCGGCACGCTCGGCCCCCCAGCGCTCGCGAGACCCGGCGAGGGCGGGTCCTCCGCGTCGACGCCGGCTGTCGCGCCGGCGGTGCATGCCGCGCTGGTGCCGCGCGTGGTCGTTTACGACCTGGTCCTCGACGCGGCGACGCTCGAAGCCCTCGTCGCCCGTGCGCGGGAGCGCGGTCAGGTCGGCATCGCGCTCGCCGTCACCAGCGACGACGCCATGCGCGCCGACATCCTCGGCGTGTCGATTGCCGTCGAGCCGGGGCGGGCGGCGTATCTGCCACTCGCGCACCGCTATCTCGGCTCGCCGAAGCAGCTCGCCTGGGCCGACGCGCGCGCGATCCTCGCGCCGATCTTCGCCGACCTCAGGGTCACGAAGATCGGCTACGACGTGAAGCGCACGTCGATCGCGCTCTCGCGGGCGGGGGCGCCGCTCGAGGGTCCGACGTTCGACGTCATGATCGGCGCGTACCTGCTCGACCCCGAGACCCCCAACGGCCTCAAGGAGCTCGCGCGACGCGAGGTCGACCACACGCTGACGCGCTTCGACGACGCGCCCGCCAAGACTCGAGGTCACCAGCCGGCGTTCGACGAGATCGACGTCGAGCACGCCGCGGCGTTCGCCGGCCAAGAAGCCGAGCTGCCCGTCGCGCTCCGCGAACGTCTCGAGCCGCGCCTCGCGTCGGAGGGTCTCGATGCGCTGATGCGCGACCTCGAAGTGCCGCTCGAGCGAGTGCTCGCGCAGATGGAGATGCGCGGAGTGCGGGTCGACCTGCCGACCCTCGCGAAGCTCGGCGTCCAGGCCGACGAGTCGCTCCGGGCGCTCGAGAGCGCGTGCAAGGCCCTCGCGGGTCGCGAGTTCGTGCTTCGATCGCGCGACCAGCTCGAGAAGATCCTGTTCGACGAGCTGAAGCTCCCCGTCATCAAGCGCACGCCGAAGGGAGGTCGATCGACCGACGCCGACGTCCTCGAGGCCCTCTCCGACCAACACGACCTGGCGAAGCGCCTGCTCGAATTTCGCGAGCTCGACAAGCTCAAAGGGACGTACATCGACGCGCTCCCTCGGTACGTCAATCCGTTGACCGGGCGCATCCACACGCGCTTCGACCAGGCCGTTGCGGCGACGGGGCGACTCTCGTCGAGCGATCCGAACCTGCAGAACATCCCGATCCGGAGCGAGTTCGGGCGCGCCATCCGCGCCGCGTTCGTCGCTCCGCCGGGGCACGTGATCCTGAGCGCCGACTACTCGCAGATCGAGCTCCGCGTCCTCGCGCATCTGTCGCAGGATCCCGAGCTCGTCGACGCGTTCGCCAGCGGCGGCGACGTGCACACCCGGACCGCGGCGCTCATGTTCGACAAGGCGCGCGACCAGGTCACGAGCGACGAGCGGCGCGCGGCGAAGACGATCAACTTCGGCGTCATCTACGGAATGGGCGAGAGCGCGCTCGCCAAGCAGAACGGCATCTCGCGCGAGCAGGCCGCGAAGTTCATCGCGGCTTACTTCGCGCGCTACGCGGGCGTCGCGCGCTTCATGGAGCGGATCGTAGACGCGGCGCGCAAGGGCGAGGCCGTGCGAACGCTCCTCGGCCGGCGGCGGTTCCTGCCGAACCTGCATTCGGCCAACCGCGCGCTCCGCTTCGAAGCCGAGCGCGTCGCGCGCAACACACCCATCCAGGGGACGGCGGCCGACATCTTGAAGCTCGCGATGATCGACCTGGGGCGCGACGGCGCGGTCCCGGGCGCGCAGATGATCCTCACGGTGCACGACGAGCTCGTCTTCGAAGTCACCGAAGCCGAGGCCGAGCGCGCGGGCGAGGCCATCCGCGAGCGCATGTCGGCCGCGATGAAGCTCGCGGTCCCCCTCGTCGTCGACGTCGGTACCGGAGCGAACTGGGCGGCCGCGCATTAGCTCGTCCGCGCTCGTCCGCGCTCGTCCGCGCTCGTCCGCGCTCGTCCGCGCTCGTCCGCGCTCGTCCGCGCTCGTCCGCGCTCGTCCGCGCTCGTCCCGCTTGCTATTGAGCTCGCTCTGACGCGAGGCGCGCTAGCATGCGGCAGGATGGGATCGCTTTCCGATCGCCTGCAAGCGCGGGCACCCTTGCGGCGAGAGCTCCATGAGCTTCATGAACGGCGCGCTCCGACCGTGGCCGTCGCGACGGTCGTCGCGTTCGCCGCCTGCATGCCGGTCGGATGCGCACACACCGAGGCGCTGCCGCAGCGCGAGCCTGCCTACGAGACCGCCGCTGTGAAGGGCGAGCCCCAGCCGCGCGCCGAGGCGCAGGTCGGCTATGCGACGTGGTATGGGGCGGCGCTCGCCGGGCACCACACGGCCGACGGCGGCCGCTTCGACCCGTCGAAGATGACCGCGGCGCATCTCACGCTCCCGTTCGGTACCTGGGTAGACGTCGTGCGCGTCGACAACGGAGCGAGCGTTCGCGTTCGCATCACCGATCGAGGCCCGTGGGGCCACCCCGACCGGATCATCGATCTGTCGCGCGAAGCCGCGAGGGAGCTCGGCACGCTCAAGATGGGCGTTGTCCGCGTGAAGCTCGTGGTGCTGCCCGCGGCTCCGTGATCGACCTTCGAGCGCTCGTCCTCTGGACTATCCGTCGACGCGCCGGCACCCCTCGCGGAACTCGCCGGCGTACTGCGCGTAACGAGCGGCCGCTTCCCGGAGCGTCCCGAGGTCACGTTCGGTCACGGCGCGCACGGCCTTCGCCGGCCGCCCCATCACCATGCTGCGCGGCGGGATGATCGTACCCGGCGTGACGAGCGAGCCGGCGGCGACGAACGACTGTTCGCCGATCACGGCGCCGTCGAGGACGATACTTCCCATCCCGATGAGGCAGCCGCTCCCGACCGTACACCCGTGGACGATGGCGCTGTGTCCGACGGTGACGTCGTCGCCGATCACAGCCCCCGATTCGCCTGACGTGATGTGGACGACCGCGTTGTCCTGGATGTTCGTTCGCGCGCCGACGCGGATGGGCATGTAGTCGCCGCGCAGCACCGCGCCGAACCAGACGCTCGCACCGTCGCCCAGATGCACGTCGCCGATGACGCGCGCGCCATCGGCCACGAAGACGTCACGACCGAGGCGCGGGCGGACCCCTTTCAGCTCGTAGATGGCCATCGTCGACCCCCCGCTTACCAGACCGGTAGCCGCCGCGTCGCCGCCGCAGGGCGGGACGAGGACGAGGACGAGGACGAGGACGAGGACGAGCGCGCGGACGTGGCGGCCGACACCGCCAGAGACAGGGGATCCGTGAGCTGACCGGCGAGCGAGTGCCGGTGAGCCTGGGTGATCTCGACCTCGACGATCCGCCCCACGAGGCGTCCCGCCCCGGGCGCGGCAATGTGGACGATCTCGCTCCGCGCCGTGCGCCCTTGCACCCGGTCGCGGGTGAGGTCGCCCTTCTCGCTCTTGCTCGCCCCTTCGACGAGGACCTCTTGCTTCGTGCCGACGAGCCCCCTCAGGTTCGCGGCGCCGAGCTCCTCGGCAAGCTGGAAGAGCCGCGCGAGCCGCTCGGCCTTCGTCTCTTCGGGCACGTCGTCTCCCAGGCGTAGCGCCGGCGTCTGGGGACGCGGCGAGTACTTGAATCCGAAGAGGGACACGAACCCGACCTCGCGAACGAGCGCCAGCGTCTGCGCGAAGTCGTCTTCGGTCTCGCCGGGAAAGCCCACGATGATGTCGGTCGACAGCGTAAGCCCGACCCGCGAGCGCTTCAGGCGCTCGGCGCGCGCCACGTATTCGGCGCGCGTGTAGCGCCGGATCATCCGGCGAAGGATACGATCGCTCCCCGACTGCACCGGCAAGTGAACGTGGCGGGCGAGGACGTCGAGCTCCCCGTGGACGCGCGCCAGCGAGGCCGTGGCGTGCCGCGGATGCGGGCTCGTGTAGCGGAGCCTCGCGAGCGCCGGCACCTCGCGCGCGAGTTTTCGCAAGAGGTGGGAAAACTGCGTCGCGTCGGCGGGCGCTTCGCGGCCAAGCGGATCCTCGTCGGGCGGGGGGAGCGTGTCGTCACGAAAGCTGTCGACCGTCTGCCCCAGAAGAAGCACCTCGCGCGAGCCGGCGTCCACGAACCGCCGGACCTCGTCGACGATGTCCCGCGCGGGTCGGTACCGTTCGGGGCCACGCGTGTAAGGCACAATACAGAAGCTGCAGCGCTCGTCGCAGCCCTTCATCGTCGTCACGAGGGCCGCGACGGGCGCGGGCGACGTCGCTACCGGCTCCCACGCAAGGAAGCGCGGGGCGGCCGTGTCGAAGACCGTTCGCGCCATCGGCGGCGCCCCTCCCAGCTGCTCCATCACGAGGGCCGGCAGCTCGGCGACGTTGTCCGGCCCGACCACCAGATCGATGTGCCGGATGCGCTGGAGCAGCGCCTCGCCCTCTTGCTGAGCCACGCAACCGGCGACCGCAATCACGAGATCGGGCTTCGCGCGCTTCAAGGGGGCCAGCTTTCCCACCTCGCTCCGCAGCTTCTGCTCGGCCTTCTCGCGCACGCTGCAGGTGTTGAAGACGACGAGGTCCGCGTCTTCGGCCCGCTCGACCGCGATACCGCCGGCCGCCCGGAGGACGCCGCCCATCCGGTCGGAGTCGTGGGCGTTCATCTGGCACCCGAAGGTCCGGACGAGGTACCGGAAGGAGCTGGACGGGGGAGCGATCACGGGGCGGCGCGGGACCATAGCCGATCGACGCCCGACACGCAGGGCGGGGCCAGTCCCCCCGGACTTGCGCAGGCCGCGCTCCAGCGTGATAACTCCGCGCCATGCATTTCGAGCCGCGCTATTCGACCCTGGTCGAGCTCTTTCAACAGGCCATCCAGACGCACGGTAGCCGCGAGCTCTTCGGGACCAAGAAAGACGGACGCTGGATCTGGACGACTTACACCGAGTTCGGGTCGATGGTCGATCGCTTCCGCGGAGGGCTCGCGTCGCTCGGTGTGGAGCGCGGCGACTGCGTCGCGATCGTCTCGGACAATCGCGTCGAGTGGGCCGTGGCGGCGTATGCCTGCTACGGGCTCGGCGCCTCTTACGTGCCGATGTACGAGGCCCAGCACCCGAAGGAGTGGGAGTTCATCGTCCGCGACTGCGAGGCCAAGGTGCTCATCGTGGCCAGCGACGCGATCCGGGCGAAGGCCGGCGCCCTCTTCGACACGTCCCCGTCGCTCCGGCACATTGTCGTGCTCGGCGTCGTGCTCGGCGTCGTGCTCGGCGTCGTGCTCGGCGTCGTGCCCGTCGAGCCCGGCGTCGTGCCCGACGAGGCGCTCGGCGAGGCGCGGGCGGCGAACACGAACGGCACGGCGGCGGCCAGGGGAGGCCGGGTCGTTTCTTACGACTCGCTCCTGAATTCGGGGCGCTCGGTCCCCTCGATCGTTCCCGCCCCGAGCGACACGGCGGGCCTCATCTACACGAGCGGGACGACCGGGAACCCGAAGGGCGTGATCTTGACGCACGCCAACATCGCGTCGAACGTGAGCGCGACCCGCGCGATCTTCCCGATAGAGTTCGCCGACCGTTCGCTCTCGTTTCTGCCGTGGGCCCATGTCTTCGGGCAGACGGTCGAGCTCCACACCCTCCTCTCGACAGGTGCGGCGATGGCCATATGCGAGGGCGTCGACCGTATCCTCGATAACCTCGCCGAGGTGCAGCCCACGCTGCTCTTCAGCGTGCCGCGCATCTTCAACAAGATCTACACGTCGGTGCAGCAGCAGCTCGCGGCGCGCCCCAAACCAGTGCAGCTCCTCGTGAAGGAAGCGCTGAAGGCCACCGCGAAGGAGCGCGCTGGCGAGCGCCTCCGCGTTCGGGAGCTCGCGCTGTTGACGCTCGTCGACCGTCTCGTGTTCTCCAAGGTGCGCGCTCGGTTCGGCGGCAAGCTCAAATACGCCTTCTCGGGCGGCGCCGCCCTGTCGCGCGAGGTGGCGGAGTTCATCGATTCGCTGGGCATCCTCGTCTACGAGGGCTACGGCCTCACCGAGACGAGCCCGATCGCCACGGCCAACTCACCGGGCTCTCGCAAGATCGGCAGCGTCGGTCGCCCGCTCCCCGGTGTTCGCGTCGAGATCGATCCGGCCACGGGCGTGTCGAAGCCCGCGCCCGACGGCAAGAGCATGCGCTTCGAAGGCGAGGTCGTGATCTACGGGCACAACGTCATGAAAGGGTACCTGAAGCGACCGGAAGAGAACGCGGCGGTCTTCACCAAGGACGGCGGATTCCGCACGGGCGACATGGGTTACGTCGACGCGCAGGGGTTTCTCTTCCTCACGGGGCGCATCAAGGAGCAATACAAGCTCGAGAACGGCAAATACGTCGTCCCGACGCCCCTCGAAGAGGCCCTGAAGTTGAGCCCCTACGTGGTGAACGCCATGGTCTACGGCGACAACCGGCCGTACAACGTCGGGCTCGTCGTCGCCAATGTTCCTGCCGTGCGAAGGTGGGCCGAGACCGAGCACCTGCGCCTACCCAACGACGAAGCGGCCCTCCTGAAAGACGAGCGCGTGCGCGCCCTCTTCAAGGGCGAGCTGGAGAAGCAAGCGGCCGCGTTCAAAGGCTTCGAGTCGGTGCGGGACTTCGCGCTCATTGCGGACGACTTCACGACCGACAACGGGATGCTCACGCCCAGCCTCAAGTTGAAGCGCCGGAAGGTGGTCGAGACCTATGGTTCGATCCTCGATCAGCTCTATGCCGGCGCGAAGAAGGCGAAGCGATCGGCCGCCGGGGCTCCGGCGGCATGATTTGCACACGCAATGACCGAGGAAACGACGCGTCGGGCGAGGGTAGAGGCCTGGAGAGGTTCACCCGGATGTCGCCCTTGAAATCGAAAAAATCCTATACGAGCGTGCTTTCACGCGGCGCGGTGCCCGAGGCAGGAGCAGGCCCGGGCCCTGACGGGTCCGTCGACGCCGGAGACGCGGTGCCGGTCGAAGCCGGCCAGGCCGATGCCGCCGTGACCGGCGAGGAGAGTGCTCCTTGGCTGGAGAAGGCCGTGGGATCTTCACGCGACGGCTGCCGGACCCTCTGCTCTCGCTGCACCGTGAGCGCGGGCAGTCATGGGCCGTGCAATGCCATGGCATATGCCATGGTTCGTCATCGCAAGGCCGATGGCCGGCCATGGCACATGCCATGGTTCGTGATCGTAAGGCCGATGGCCGGCCATGGCACGTGCGATGGTTGGTGATCGGAAGGACGGTGCTCGGCCATGCCACGTGCGATGGGTCGTCATCGCCCAGGTGATGACCGGTCATGGCGCTCGCCATGGGTGCCCATCGCCCTTTGCAAGGTCGGGGAGGGCACCGTCGCCCGAGCCGCTGGGCATCGCACGAACCCCGCGAGCCAAGCGCGTCAGCCAGCAAGTCTTCGACCCCGACCTTCTCCGCGCTCTCTCTCGCCTCTGCGGCCCATCCCGCTCTCTTCGAGCGAATGCCCCCTACACGGCTCCAGCCTACCGGACGCCGCGGCTCTCTTCGATGGCGAGCATGAGATCGCCCACCATCCGGCCGCGGTCGTTGATGGCCTCGCGGGTGCTCACGGCGGCGAGCGCCCGCTGGATCGTCCCCCGGTAAGCATCGGTCGGGGCGATGCGCGCGATGCGCGCGAGGAAGCGGATCGCCATCACGTTGTCTTCGAACGGGCGCCGTCGGGCCGCGAGGACACCGACGGCGGTGGGATCGGGCGTCGACGCGAAGAAGCCGCCGGCCGGATCGGAGAGCGCTCGGGCCATGAAGCCGGCGATTCGCTTCGCGCCTTCGAGGTACGCGACCTTGCCCGTCGCCTCGTAAAGCCGGGCGAGTGCGAACCCGAACGCCGCGTTGTCGGCCAGGTAGAGCGCGCGCGCGTCGTCAGGGTCGGCCTGGCCCGCGTGGCCGATGCCCCCGAGGCTCGCATCGGTTGCGTGGGTCGCGAGGATCCGCACGGCGGCGCGCTCGGCCGCCGAGATGGCGGTGGGGTCGTGCGCGGCCTGAGCGAGCGTGACGTAGGCCGCGATGACCAGGCCGTTGTCGCGGCCGTACTCGTGGGTGTCGACGCGCGGGATGCCGAGGGCCCGCCGGCCGGCGTCGTCCCTGGCGTAGTAGTCCTGGCCGGGGACGAATGTCTTGGTCGCGTCGTGCGCGTTCAGGTCGGCGTCCATGGTCGCGTAGAATGCGCCTTCGGGGCTCGTCATGAAGTGGTCGACGAACCCGCGTACGAGCTGCGCGGTCTGCAGCCATTGCGGGTCGCCCGTGAGCGCGAACGCGGCGGCGTAGTTGTCGATGGCCCCCGCCTGATACGGCGCGAGCTTCTCGAAGTGCGGATGGACCCAGTCGCCGTCGGTCGAGTACTGGCAGATGCCGCCCCACACGGGGTCGATGATCTTGCGCTGCTGGCCGAGCGTGAAGAGGACCCGCTTGCGCGCGATGTCGCTGCCGTTCTTCGCCTGCGCGAGCGCCCAGGCGTTGTCCGAATAAAGGGGGACCTTCTGCAGCTCGCCCCAGCTGCCGTGCTTCGGGTCCCAGTAATGGTCGAGCGCGCGCTGCGTCATCGTGGCGGCGTCGGCGATCTGGCCCTCGGTCAGGGGACCGCCTTGCATGGCCGTGGCCCTCGCTCCGGTCACGACGGGCACCGGGGTGGGTGCGGAGGCCGCCGCGTTCAGGACCGCGAGCAGCTTCGCGGGCGGCATGTACCCCCGGTACTTGCCAATCTCCTCGGCATCCGCCGTCATGAGCACGGTCGCGGGCCAGCCCCACTCTTCGTAGCGCTCTTCGAAATCGGGCCGCGAGTCGATATCGACCTTCACCGGGAGGAAGCGCTCGGCGAGGAGCTTTCGCACTTCGGGGTCCTGATAGGTCGTCGCGTCCATCACGTGGCACCAGTGGCACCATTCGGCGCTGCCATCGATGAGCACGATGCGGCCCTCGGCACGCGCGCGCGCGAACGTGGCCGCGTTGAGGGGCGCCCACGAGAGGGGGCCGGCGGCGTGCGGCGCGTTCATCGCGGCGTCCGGGGCGGTGGCGATCGATTCATCGCCCGCGTTCGGCGCGTTCGGCGCGGTCGACGAGGCCCCGGCGGTCGTCGCTGGCGCTGCCGGCCTCGCGCACGCCGCCACCACGGCCAAGCACGCGCTCGAGACGCCGGCCGAGATTCTCATGGTCTCAGCTTACGCGGAGTTCGTCGGCGAGGTTCCAGCGACTTCGCTCGACCGTCGCTATCCCATTCGTCGCCAGTCGACCATGCCAATGCCTCGGCTCGCCGCGCGGTACTCGATGGTCCGCCGCATGCCGTGCGCGTCGCCGCCGATCTGCAAGGGTACGGGCCGCGAAAACGTCATCCGGACATGGGTGGCGAGCCAGTCGTGCATGCCCCGAAGCGGATGCTCACCATTCCAGAGGCGGGGAATCGTGGTCACGGCGCTGAGGGCGCCCCGCGAGTAGGCGCGCACGCTCATGAAGCCCGGCATGCGCTCCGCGAAGGGAAACGCCTTGAAGCGGTATCCAAACTCGGGACATGTTCCCACAGACGCCGTGCCGACGGGGCCGTCGTAGATCACCGCGCCGGGTCCCACGCCTTCGAGCGGCCGAGGCCGGCCCGCGTTGTCGATGGCGTAGATCTCGCTGCCGAGGTTCTCGATGACGACGTGGGGGTTGCCGAAGATCGCGACCTTCGGCGCGGTTCGCAAGAGCGTGGCCGAGAGGTACCCGTAGACGCTCTTGGTGAAGTGCCGGCTGGGGCCCTTGCTCGCCTCGAGCTGTCGTTTGTAGTCGTCGAGGATCATTGCGTCCCAGCCGGAGCCCGCGAAATGAGCGAGGGTCCCTTCGACTTCGATCAAGCTGCAGCGGCGCGTCGGCAAGGGACCCGGTGTTCTGGCGAGCAGCTCGAGGCACTGATAGAGCTTCGGCGCCCCGAGCGCGTGAGCCCATCCGTTTCCGGTCCCGAGGGGCAAGATGCCCATTGTCGGCAGCGACTCGCCTTCGCCCGCCAGGAGGGAGAGCGCGTTGACCAGCGCCACGGCCGAGCCGTCGCCCCCGGCAGCGAGCACGGCACGAATTGGCGAGAGGACGCGGAGCCAGGCGCCGATCTCCTGGGGGCTCTTGGTCAGCCGCACGCTCGCGCCCGGGAGCACGCGCGCGATCTGCACGGCCACGCGCCGGCCCCCTCGCTTCGCGTTGGCGTTGACCAGGACCGCGAGGCCCGCGCCGGCTCCGGGCATGCTCGGCGCCGGCCAGGTCGGCGGGTTCGCCGGATTTGCGGTCGCCGCGCCCGTCAAAGGGCGCTCTCGATGACGCGGCGCACCTCGTTCATCAGCCCGATGCGGCCGTCCTTACCGCGGTCGGTGTAGGGTCGCGGATCGATCTTCTCGTGGATGGTCACCCGGACGTCGGCACCGGCATGCGACGCGACGCCTTTGGCGGCGAGCACGTCGCGCGTGCCTTTGAGCGTGACCGGCAAGATGGGGAGACCGGCCTCGAACGCCAGGTAGAACGCACCCTTCTTGAAGGGGAGGAGCTCGCCCGTCCGGCTGCGCGTGCCCTCGGGCGCGATCCACACGTGCGTTCCGCCGGCCAGGAGCGCGCGTGCGGCGTCGAGGCTGCGGATGGCGGCGTCGCGATCGCTTCGATCGATCGAGATGAATCCGGCCGCCGCCAGCGCTCCCCCGAAGACCGGCACGCGAAAGAGCTCCTTCTTGGTCACCATCCGGATGTTCGGACCGACGACAGAGAAGAGTACGGGGATGTCATACAACGACTGATGGTTGCTCATGACCAGGTACGTCTCGCCGCGCCCGAGGTGGTGCCGGCCCGAGACCGTCACGGTGATCCGGGCATTGTCGACGACCTCTTTCGACCACCCCTCGAGGCGATCGTCGCAGATTTGCTTGGTCAGCCGGCCGCGGAGGGCGTCGATGACCGTCGGCCACGAGATCGCCAGAGTCTCGTAGATGTTCTCTAGCGACAGTACGACCGAATCGCTCATCCGAGAACCTCGCAGGTAACACGAAAGCCGGCGCTGGGGGGATGGGCGTTGGCGACGGATGCTGGCGATGGATGCCGCGGATGGACGCTGAGCGATGAACGTGGACCTACGCGGACGGACCTTCCGGAAAACTCGGCCCGCGCTCGTGCCCGCGCGCTCGGCTGCACCAGCCCTTGCTATCGCGAGCCCCGCTCCGTAGCATGGCCCCCCTCGAAGCGGCGATTTCCCTGCAGGATTTCGCACGGTTTCCTCAATGTCAGCCGAATGTTTGCTGCCGGCCGTAGGTGGCGCGAAACCGCCAGGTGATGGATGAGCGCGAAGACGATCAAGAGCGCCCTCGGACTGCTGCAAGACGATCCGGACAGCGCCCCTACGTGGCAGACGCTCCGCATGGAGGTCGAAGACGAACCGGGTATGGGCACAGACGAGCTCGCAAAGCTCCTCGAGTCCGCTCGCCGCGTCTATGAAGGGCGGCGCGAGTACGAGGCGGTTCAGAAGCTGCTCGAGATCGAGCTCGTCGCGGCTTCTCGCGGGGGCGGCACGGCGCGCGAGCACGCGCTCCTCGCCGAGCTTGCGCGCGTCCTCGACGAAGAGCTGATGGACGACGCGGCGGCGCGTTCGGCCTACGAGCGGCTCCTCGCGAACACGCCGGGCGACAACGACGCGGCCGACGCCCTCGACCGCACCAACGCGAAGCGCGCAAAATGGCGCGAGCTTTCCGAGCGCTACGTGCAGGAAGCGCAGGGCGCAGGCGACGCTGCGTTCCGGAGCTCGCTACTCGTCAGCGCCGCCGAAGTGGTGTTCCGCTACGGGCGCATCGACGGCGAGAAAGAGCTCATCGATCGCATCGTCGCGCTCCTGCGCGAGGCGTTGCAGCTCGACCCGAAGAACCGGCGAGCCGAGATGCTCCTCGAGCGCATGCTGCGCGACGACGGGCGGTGGGACGACGTGGCCGAGGCGCTCGAGCGATTCGCGAGCGAGGCCACGCAGAAAGACGAGAAGATCGCCGGCTGGCTGCGGCTCGCGCGGACCTTCGCCAAGAAGTTGAAGTCGGCGGACCGCGCCGCGGCCGCTTACGAGCGCGTCCTCGACGTGGCGCCGAGCAACGCCGAGGCCGCGGGCTTTCTCTCCGACTATTTCACGTCGCGCGAGACGTGGGACCACCTCGTGGCCCTCTACGAGGGTCAACTCTCGGCCGGCGCCCTGCGGGGCAAAGACGAAGAGTCGGGCGCGGCGCTCCAGGTCGCGATGATCCACTGGCGCAAGCGCAACCGGCCCGACGCCGCCGAGGCGTGGTTCGAGCGGCTCCGCAAGCTCGACCCGGCCAACGCGGCGATGCTCTCGTTCTTCCGCGACTGGTGCTCGACGCGCGGCGAGAACACGCGCCTGGCGACCATCCTCGGCGACGCGCAACGAGCGACGCCCGACGGGGTCGAGCGGGGAGCGATCGTCGCCGAGATCGCGAAGCTGGCCGAAGAGGGCGCGAACGCCCAGAAGGCGATCGAGCAGTGGCGCGCGGTGTTGCGCCAGGATCCCGGCAACAAGGACGCGCGCGACGCGCTGAAGCGCCTCTACCGGCAGACGGCGAGCTGGAACGCCCTCACCGACTTGCTGCGCCAGGAGCTCGACAAGCTCGCGGCCGACGACGCGCCCGGGCGCCTGCCGGTGCTGCGCGGCATCGCCGTCGTCTACCGCGACGAAGTGAAGAGCGACTCGGCGCTCGTGACCGTGCTCACGCAGATCGTGCAGCTCGATCCGACCGATCTCCCGAGCGTGCGCGAGCTGGCGCGGGTCTACGAGTCCCTCCAGCGGTGGCGCGATCTCCTGACGATGCAGGGACGCCAGGCCGACCTCGAGGTAGAGCCGGGGGTGAAGGCCGAGCTGTGGAGGATGATCGCGCGTCGCTGGCTCGATCAATTTTCCAACGTACAGAACGCGGTCGAGGCCTTCGAGAAGCTACACGCCGTCGATCCGGCCGATCGCGAAGCCGTCGAGCGCCTGAAGGAGCTCTACGCGAAGCGTCGGGCCTACAAGCCGCTCTACGCGCTCCTCGGGCAGGAAGCCGACGCCCTCTCTGAGGGCGCCGAGCGGCGCGAGATCTGGATGGAAATGGCGAAGCTCGCCGCGGAGCGCCTCGATATGGGCGCCCAGGCGGTGGCCTGGCACCGGCGCGTGCTCGACGAAGAGCCCTCGTCGGCCGCGGCGCTCGACGCGCTCGAGAAGCAGGCCGAGCGCGACAAGGACTTCGCAACGGTCGCCGACGTGCTCGAGCGGCGCGTGGCGCTCGCGACCGACGCCGCCGCGCGCCTCGTGATCCTCCTCAAGCTCGGGGGGATTTACTCCGATCGCCTGCGCGATCCCACCAAGGCGATGAGCGCCTGGCGCCGCGTGCTGACGTTGCAGCCGGGGCACGCCAAGGCCCTGCGCGTGCTGCGCGACAGCTACGTCGCGATTCGCGACTACGATGGTCTGACGGAGCTCTATGCGGAGAGCAAGGACTGGGAGGGGCTGGTCGAGGTCCTCTCGGGCGCTGCCGACAAGGCGACCGAGCCCGAGCTGAAGATCGATCTCAGCTTCCGGAGCGCGACCGTCTACGCCGAAAAGCTGAACGCTCCGGACCGGGCCTTCCGGTCGTACGAGCGCGTACTCAGCGTGCGCCCCGACGATGCGCGCGCGGCCGCCGCGCTGGCACCTCTCTACGAGAAAGACGAGAAGTGGGCGCGATTGCCGGCGCTCTACGAGATCCTCCTGGGCGACGCTCGCGACGCCGAGGACAAGCTCAGGCTCCTCGACAAGCTCGTGCAGGTCTCGGGTCTGCGCCTGCAGGATCGGGCGGCGGCGTTCGCCTGGGCGCGCAAGGCGTACGAGCTCGCGCCCGGCCGCGAAGGCGCCCTCGCGACCTTCGAGGCGGCAACGCGCACCGCGGAGGAGTGGCCGGGGTTCGTGGAAGCTCTCGTCGCCCGGCTCGAGGCGCTCGATGGCACGCGGTCCGGGGGAAAGAAGAGCAAGAAGAAGAGAGAGGCCGAGGGCAACGAGATCGGCCGGCGCGAAGCGCAGCGCGCCCTGCGCTCGAAGCTCGCCGAGGTCTATGCGCGCGACATGGGCCGCGTCGACGAGGCCGTGCAGATCTATCGGCTGCTCGTCGAAGAAGACGAGAGCGACGATCTCGCGGTGCAGACGCTCGATCGCGTTCTGCGCGAGGCCGATCGCCGCGACGACTTGCGCTGGCTCTTCGACCTCCGGATCCGACGCACGAACACCCCCCTCAAGCTCGACTTGCTCGGCGAGTGGGCGCTCCTCGAAGAAGAGGCGTTCGGCGCGCCCGACAACGCGGTTCGCCTCTACCGGCGGATGCTCGAGCTCGTGCCTCACCACGGGAGCGCGCTCCGCTCCCTCGCGCGACTCTTGCGAGCGCAGGGCGACGCCAACGGCGCGGCCGAAGTCATCGCGCTCGATCGCGACCAGCGCGAGGGCATGGACCGGGCGGCTCGGGAGATCGAGCTCGCGAAGCTCTACGTCGAGCCTCTGCACAAGTATGTCGACGCGCTCCGCGCGAGCGAACGGGCGCTCGAGCTCTCGCCCAACGACCCGCGCGCGGTCGAGGTGGTCGAGCAGCTCCTCGTCATCGGCGAGACGCGCGCGCGAGCGGCGGCGATCCTCGAGCGCGCCTACGGCGAGACGGGCGCGGCGCAGCGTCAGGCTGACGTGCTCGAAGTGCTGATCGCGACCACGGCCGCGCGGGACGACCGCTTGACGCTCTACGGGCGCCTCGCTGACGTGCATGCGGCTAAGCTGAGCGACGCGAACGGCGCGTTCGACGTCATCGCGCGCGCGGCGGGCGAGTTCCCGACGGACCTGCCGCTGTGGGATCGACTGTCCGCGCTCTCCGCCGAGACGGGCAGGGCCCAGGACTTCGCCGGCGGGCTCGTGGCGGCCGTGGCGCCGACGGGACCGACGGGACTGCCCGGACGCGTCGAGCTCGATCTGTCCGAGCGCGCATCGACGCTGTTCGACGAGAAGCTCGGCGACGTCGAGCGCGCCACCCCGTACTTCGAGCGGATGCTCGCGCTGCAGCCGGGCAACGAGCGCGCCTTCCAGCGTCTCAAACAGATCCTGACCACGCGCGAAGAGTGGAACGAGCTGGGCGGCCTCTACGAGCGTGTCGTCGAGGCGAACCCGGATCCCGTGCGGAGAGCGGAGCTCCTCGCCGAAGTGGCTCTCGTCGCCGAAGAGATCACCGGGGACCGCCCGAGGGCGATCGCCTACTACGAGAGGATCCTCGAGCTCGATCCGGTTCACGAGCAGGCCGTGCGTTCTCTCGATAGCCTCTACGCGGCCGAGCACCGCTGGGACCGCCTCGCGCAGCTACTCGAGCGCCGTCGCCAGGGCGCCGTGGGCGACGAGCGCCTCGATCTCGACCAGCGCCTCGGAACGCTCCTCTTCACCCAGCTCGGCGACGCTTCGGGCGCGCTCGCGCACCTCGAGCAGGTGCTGCGAGAGCGCCCGAGCGCGACGCAAGCCCGCCATCTCGTCGAGAAGATCCTCGACGTACCGGAGCTGCGCGCGCGTGCGGCGATCATCCTCGAGGCCGTGTACGCCACCCGCGACGAAGTGCCCGAGCTCGTTCGCGTGCTCGAGATCCACCTCGAGTTCGCGACGCACGCCGACGAGCGGCGCGACCTGCTCCGCCGCGTGGCCGACCTCCGCGACGAACGCCTGCGCGACGACGCTGGCGCCCTCGAGGCGTTCGCGCGCCTGCTGCCCCTCGATCCCGAGGACGCTCGCGCTCGCGAGCGCATGCTCGAGATCGCGCGACGGCTCGGCGCCCACGAGCGCGCGGCCGGCGTGCTCACCACGACGGCGGCCGCCGCGACGGCTCCGGTGCCACGCTCCGACATCCTCATGGATGTCGCGCGACTCTGCGAGAGCGAGCTGAACGACGCCGCCCGCGCCGAGGCTGTCTACCGGCAGGTCTTGCAGCTCGCTCCGGACGACGCATCGATCGCGCTGCCCCCGTGCCGCGCGCTCGAGCGCATCTACGTCCGCGGCGACAGCCAGAAGCTCCGCGACATCCTGCGCATTGAGGTGAAGCTCGAAGAGAGCCCCGACGCGCGCCGCGAGCTGCTCGGGCGGCTGGGCGAGCTCTGCGAGAACGTGCTCGACGATTCGCGCGGCGCCATCGACGCGTGGCGGGCCAGGCTCGAAGACGACCCGAGCGACCCGCACGCGCTCTCGGCACTGGATGGCCTGTACGAGAGCACGCAGAGCTGGACGGAGCTCATCTGGATACTGCGCGTCCGGGAGCGACAGACCGACGATCGCGAGACGCGCCGGACCTTCATGGTGCGCATCGCGCGGACGCTCACCGAGCGCCTGACCGAGATCGACGGAGCCATCACGGCCTATCGCGCGGTGATCGAGGACTTCGGTGCGGATCGCACGTCGCTCGCGGCGCTCGCGATGCTCTACCAGCTCGCCGATCGCTGGCAGGACCTCGCCGACACCCTCGAGGCGGACCTCGCGCTGGCCGAGACGCCCGGCGACAAGCTGCACATCCTCGCGCGCCTGGGCGAGGTCCGGCAAGTCAAGCTCGGCGACGTGGCCGGGGCGATGGAAGCGTACCGTCAGGCGCTCGGGATCGATCCGTCTCACGAGCGGTGCCGTAGCGCCCTGGAGGCGATGCTCGACGACGACGGCGCGCGCCTCGAGGCGGCCGAGATCCTGCACCCGCTCTACGAGTCCGACGGCCTCCACGAGAAGCTCCTCAGAGTCCTCGAGATCGAGGCCGAGCACGCCGATTCGACGGCGTCGAAGCTGGCGACGATCGCCCAAGCCGTGCGCGTAGCCGAGGGCCCGCTGAGGGACCCCACGCGCGCCTTCTCGTACGCGGCGCGAGGGCTGCGCGAGGCCGTGGCCGATCCGGAGCTCCGGCTCTGGATCGACAGGGCCGAGCGTCTCACGGCCACCACGGGAAAGCACGAGGACCTCGTCGAGCTCCTCCGCGCCGCGGTCGGTGAGATCGTCGACGGCGATCTGCAGCTCGAAGTGACGTTGCGCATCGCCCAGATCGCGCACGCTCCCCTCGGCAACACGGCGCTCGCGAAGGAGTACTACGCTAGGGCGCTCGACGTACGCGGCGACGACAAGCGCGCGCTCGTCGCGCTCGAAGCGCTCTACGAAGAAACGGGCGACCATCCGGCGCTGCTCGATATCGTCAAACGGCGAGCCGAGGCGTCCGACACCGACGGGGAGCGGAGGCAGCTGCTCTTCAAGCAAGCGCAGCTCTGCGACGAGAAGCTCGGCGACACCCGGGCGGCGATCTCCGTCTACGAACAGATCGTCGAGATGTCTCTCGACGCGAAGGCGATCGACGCGCTCGAACGCCTCTACGCGCAAGCCGAACGCTGGGAGGACCTCATCGGCCTCTACGAGCGCCAGATCGTCGCGCCCGGCACGTCGAACGAGCGCCGGGCCGCCCTTCACCACGCGCTCGGCAAGCTCCTCGAGAAGCGAACCGGCGAGGTGGACCGAGCGTTCGACGAGTATGCGGCGGCACTCTCGATTGACCCGAGGCACCCGCAGTCGGTCGCCTCGCTCGAAGCGCTCATGGGGCAGCGCGAGCATGCGGCGCGGGCCGCGGCGATGCTCGAGCCGGTGTACCTCGCGCGTCTCGACTGGCGCCGCGTCATGGCGACGATCGAGGCCCGCCTCGACGTCAGCCAGGACCCCGACGAGCGGCGGCTCCTCTTGCGACGGCTGTCGAAGCTCCACGAAGAGCAGGCCGAGGACTATCGCGCGGCGCTGGAGACGACGGCGTTGCTCCTCGCCGAAGACGCGACCGACGAAGGCACCTGGGCGGAGCTCGAACGCCTGGCCCGGGTCGCCAACTCCGAAGCGCGGCTCGCAGAGATCTACGCGGGCGAGCTCGAGAAGATCGCCACCGACGAGCTCGCGACGGCGCGTCTGGCGAAGCGCACCGGTGAGCTCTTCGAGGCCCAGAAGGACGTCGAGCGGTCCCTCCAGTTTTACCGGCGCGCGTACGCTTTCGCTCCCGAGACGTCCGGCGGGAGCTTCGCGGCCATCGATCGCCTCCTGCATGAGTCGGGCCGGCCGGCTGACCGCGTGAAGCTCTATCGCGACGCGCTCGATTACAAGCACGACCCGGCGCAGCGCCTCGGGGCTCTTCACACGATCGCGCTGTTGCAAGAGACCGAGCTCTCCGACGACGCCGGCGCCGTCGCGACCTACCGCGCCGCGCTCGACGTCGACGAAGGGGACATGCACGCGCTCGAAGCGCTGTCCCGGCTCTACGCACGCGGCGAGCGCTGGCGCGACCTGGCCGAGCTGACCCGGCGCCGCGCCGAGCAGAGCGCGCTCCCCGAAGACGAAGCCGCGCACCGCATGCAGCTCGCGAAGCTCCTGGTCCAGAAGCTGGGGGAGCCGCAGACCGGCATCGACGAGCTCCAGACGGTCGTCGAACTCGTGACCGCTTCGGGCGATGGCCCCGGCGCCGAGGCGGTGGCGACGCTCGAAGAGCTGCTCCACGCGCCGGAGCACAAGGCGCGCGTGGTCGACATCTTGCGCCCGATCTACGAGCGGGCCGACGACTGGCGTCATCTCATCTCGATCAACGAGCAGCGGCTGCTCCTTGCTGCCGAGGTCCCGGAGCGGGTCACGATCCTGCGCGAGAACGCGAACCTCTGGGAGAAGCGCGGGGGCGATCGCCGCCGCGCGTTCGAGGCCATCCGGCAAGCGTGGATCCTCGATCCCGAAGACGGTGACGCCCGCGGCGAGCTCGATCGTCTCGCCGCGACCACGAAGCGCTGGGACGACCTCGCCGCCGCGTACGAGACCGGCATCGAAAAGACCGACGGCCTGACCAAGCGCGAGCTGCTCTCGGCGCTCGCCCAGCTGCACGACAAGCGCCGCGACGATCCGCGCCGCGCCCTCCTGGCGTGGGAGCGCCTCTTCTCGCTCGACGAGACCGAGTTCGAGCCGCTCGAAGAGATGGATGCGCTGGCGACGCTGCTGAGCGACTGGGGCGCCCTCGTGCGGGTGCTCGTGAAGAAGGTCGATCTCGTCCCGGACGACGAGACCCGCGCATCCACGTGGCGGCGCATCGGCGAGGCCCGGCGCGACATGCTCGACGACGCGCTCGGAGCCATCGAGGCTTACGAGCGGGCGCTCGAACTCGAGCCCGAAAGCACGCTGACGATCGACTACCTCATCGACCTCTACGAACACCGGAGCGACGCCTCACGCCTCGTCGACCTTTGCCGCCGGCGCGTCGAGCTTTGCGGCGAGGGCGACGACGAGCTCAAGTTCAAGCTGCTCGTCTCCGCGTCCAGCCGGTACGTGACCGACCTGTCGGACCATCGCGAGGCGATCGAGTGCCTCGTGCAGGCCCTCGGCGTCCAGGGGGTGGCCGAAGGTCACGACGAGGTCCTGCGGCGGCTGGACTCCCTTTACACGCACGAGCGTCTCTGGCCCGAGCTTCTCGACAATCTCAAGCTCCAGGCCGGCGCCGCCCCCGACGACGGGGCGCGACGCGCGCTGCAAAAGCGAATCGCGTCGCTCTATGCGGTGCAGCTGCAAGACGCTCAGTCGGCCCTCGAAGCATATCGAGGGGTCCTCGACGGCGGGTTCGACGAAGAGTCGGTCGCGGCCATTCGGAGCATCGGCGAGTCTCGCGACGAGCTCCGCGGCGACGCGGCCGACGCGCTCGAGCCCGTGCTCCGCGCGGCTGGCCGGCACCAGGAGCTGGCGTCCGCTCTCGAGCTCCGGCTGCGCTCGCAGACCGAAGCTCTGGACCGGGCGCGCACGCTGCGCGCGCTCGCCGAGGTGTCCGAGACGGCCCTTGGCGACGCCGAGCAAGCCGAGTCCGCGCTCATTCGCGCGCTGTCCGAAGAGCCGCAAGACGCATCACTTCACGGAGAGATCGAGCGGCTCGCCGAGCGAATCGGCGCCGACGGGTGGAGGCGATACGCCGACGCGCTGCAAGAGCGTGCGGTCGGGATCTTCGACGCGAACGTCGCTGCGGACCTGTTCGTGCGCCTGGGGCGGGTCAGCGAAGAAAAGCTCGATGACGCGCCCCGGGGCGCGAAGGCCTACACGGCAGCCGTGGAGCGAATGGGGGACGATCCCGCCGTGCTTCGGGCACTCGATCGGCTTCACGGCAGGCTTCGTGACACTCGCGGTCTGGCCGACGTCCTCGAGAGGCGCATCGCCGTCGAGGCGGACGCGAGGGTGCAGGCGGACCTCTTGAACCGTCTCGCGGTGCTGCAGATTCACGAGTTCGGGGAGCGCGCACAGGGGCTGTCGACCTTGCGGCAGGCGCTCGAGCGGGTCCCCGATCACACCGCGAGCCGCGAGGCGCTCGAGGGTCTCCTCGACGACGGCGCGCTCTTCGAGGACGCCTTCGAAGCCCTCGAGTTCGTTCATCGCATGCTCGGTCGCACCGAGGAGCTCGCGAACCTCTACGAGCGTCGCGTCGCGCGTGCGCAGTCCGCGGGCGACCGCATCCGCGCGCGGCTCGATCTCGCGCGGGTACTCGAAGAGATGGTCGGGGATCGGCCGCGTGCCCAGCGAGCCGTCGAGGCAGCGGTCGCCGAAGACCCGTCCGAAGAGGACTCGCTCACCGAGCTCGAACGGCTGGCCGCCGTGAACGACGGGTGGCGAGAGGCGGCCGAGACCCTCTCGGGAGCGCTCGACGCCGAGCAGGACTTGCCGGCCGTGACGCGGATGGAGCTCTTTATCCGCCTCGCCGGCTGGAGGCGAGACAAGCTCGCCGACAAGCGACGCGCCGAAGACGCGTACGCCCGGGCTCTGTCGATCGATCCCGAGAACCTCGACGTCCTTCGCGCGCTCGAGGATCTGCGACGCGAGCCCGGGCGCGAGCGCGAGCTCGTGCACACCCTGCGAACGCGCGCGCGCCTGGAGACCGACATCGCGACGAAGCGCGAGCTCCTCCGCGACGCGAAGGGGCTCGCCGAAGGGCCCGTCGGGGACCGCGACCTCGCCGAAGCGACGCTGCGCGATCTCATCGCCGAAGACGAGGCCGACCTCTGGGCGCTCGAAGAGCTCACGAAGCTCCGGGCCGCCGCGGGCGACGACGCCGAGGTGGTGAAGCTCCTGCTCTTCCGCGCGGAGATCGGCTCCGACGGCGAAGCTGCGCTCAGGCTGAGGCACGAGGCGGCGCGGGTCCTCGTCGAGAAGCTGCAGGAAGCCACCCGAGCCACGTCGCTCTACGAAGAGATACTCGACTCGGAGCCCACGGACGCGCCCGCGGCGACGGCGTTGCGCTCGCTCTACAGTCAAGCCGGTCGCGATCGCGATCTCGCCCGGCTGCTCATGCGCCTGATCGACGTTGCCACGGCGCAAACCGAACGAGCGAGCCTGCGGATCGAGCTGGCGAAGCTCCAGCGCGATCGCTTCAAATCGCAAGACGACGCCATCGAGACGCTGCGCGCGATCCTCGACGAGGATCCGACGCAGGCGGAGGCCGTGCTCACCCTGTCGCAGCTCTACGAGGCGATGGGCCGCGATGCCGAGCTCGCCGAGCTCCTCAAGGCGCAGCTCGACGCCGCGCGCGACCGAAGCGACATCGCCTCCGAGCTGGCCCTCCTAGTGAGGCTCGGCGAGGTGCACGAGGGACGCCTCGGCGACGCGACCGCCGCGCAGGAGGCGTACGAAGACGTGCTCGTTCGTGATCCGGACCACCGCGGGGCGCTCGAGGCGGTCGCCCGCATCGCCCAGCAGCGCGAGGATTGGGAGCGGGCGTCGACGGCGCTGGCGAAGCTCGTCGACCTCGCGAGCCCCGCCGAAGGCGTGCTCTGGGCGCTCAAGCTCGCCGAGGCGCGCGAGAACAACGGCGACGCGGACGGCGTCGAAGAGGCATTGCAGCGCGGGCTCAAGTTCGAGCCCAACAACGCAGGGCTGCGCGCGATGCTCCGGCAACGCTGGGAGCGCGCGGAGAAATGGGCCGAGCTCGCTGACCTGCTCGTGGGCGACGCCGATCTCATCGCGGCCGCCAACCCCGATCTCAAGGTGGCGCCCGAGCTCCCCCCGCCTCGACGGAGCATGGCGAGCATCGCGCCCGAAGGGCTGCCGCCCATGCGGCGTACCCTCGCGAGCATCCCGCCGGGCGGCTCCGTACCGCCACCGCCGAGCGTCCCCGCTCCGATCCTCGAACAGGTGAAGCTCTTGAAGGCGGCCGCCGAGATCCACATCGTGCACCGGCGCTCGCCGGCCGACGCGATCCCCGTCCTCGAGCGCGCGGCGCAGCTCATCCCGCACGACCGCGAATTGCTCCTGGCCCTGTGCGACGCCTACAACGCAGCGCAGCGCGGGCGCGAGGCCGCGCAGGTGCTCGAGCGGGTCATCGCTTCGTTCGGCAGCCGCCGCACGAAGGAGCTGGCGCTGTACCACCACAAGCTCGCGAGCGCGCTCGCTCAGCTCGGCGATAAAGACGTAGCGTTGATTCAGCTCGACATGGCCTTCAAGATCGATCCCGGCTCGGTCACGGTCCTCAAAGACCTGGGCGTTCTGGCGTTCGAGACCAACGACCTCGATCGCGCGCAGAAGACGTTCCGCGCGCTGCTCCTGCAGCGACTCGAACCGAACGTCGGGATCTCGAAGGGCGAGGTGTTCTATTACCTCGGCGAGATCAGCGCGAAGCAGGGCGACAAGGCGAAGGCCGTGCAAATGTTCGAGCGGGCGCTCGAGAACGAGCCTTCGCTGGCCCTCGCGCGGACGAAGCTGTCCGAGCTCAAGGGGTGACGGCAGCGGTGACACGGGCGGGAGGGGCGCGCGAGCGCCTGCGTCCCCTTGGTCATTCGCTGCTGGTGACGCTGGCGGGCGTGATCCTCGGGTTGGTCGCTCGCCTGTGGCTGGCGACGCTGCGGGTGCGCGTCGTGGCGCACCCCGGGCTCGAGGCCGTGGCTGACCGACCCTGGGTGCTGGCCTTCTGGCATGGGACGCAATGGCCGCTCCTCGCGTGGCAACGGAGGCGGCGCACGGTGGTGCTCGTGAGCCTCTCACACGACGGCTCGATGCAGGCGCGCGCGCTCGCCGTCCAGGGGTTCCGCGTCGTCCGCGGGTCGAGCTCGCGCGGTGGCGCGCGCGGCCTTGCGGCTGTCGTTCGCGCGATGCGCCGCGAAGGAGCCGACGCTGCTTTTGCGGTCGACGGCCCACGCGGCCCGCGCGGGGTGGTCAAGGGCGGCGCTGTCGTCGCCGCCCGTGCGGCGAAGGCCGTGCTCGTTCCGATGACGGGAGCGGTCCGAAGGGGCATCGTGCTCGATCGCGCGTGGGACCGATTCGCGATCGCGTGGCCCTTCAGCCGCGTCGACGTCACCCTCGGCGACCCCGTCGACCCGGCGATCGTCCTCGACGCGCGCGCTGAACTCGAGCGCTCCCTCGCGCGGCTCAACGCGTCCTCTTGAGAGGAGAGCGAGATGGGCCGCAGAGGCGCAGAGGGCGCAGAGGGACGGGGTTTGCGCGCTCTGTGCTGAGTGACGAGTCGAGCGCCGACACCCCTCTCATCTTTGCGCACTCTGCGGCTCCGCGGCCAATCTCCCTCTCACGGGCCGCTGTCGCTACGCCTTCGAGACCGCGATGGCGTCGATTTCGACCAGAGCGCCTCGAGGGAGCGCAGAGACCTGAACGGTGACTCGGGCCGGGTAGGGGGCGGCGAAGCTGCGAGCGTAGATCTCGTTGACGGTCGCGAAGTGGGCGAGGTCTACGAGGTAAATCGTGGTGCGAACGACGTCGGCGAAGCTGCAGCCGGCGGCCGCGAGAATGGCACCGAGGTTCGCGAGCACCCGGGCCGTCTGGGCGGTCACGTCGCCCGCGACGAGCTGGCCGGTGGCGGGATCGAGCGGGATCTGGCCGCTGACGAACACGAGGCCGCCCGCCCGTACGGCCTGCGAATACGGACCGATGGCCCCGGGGGCGTCGCTGGTCGAGATGGGTTCAGTCAAGCGGGCAGTCTACAAGGCGCGGCGACCGGAAAGGGCACGGCCCATCGTGATCGGGTCTGCGAACTCGAGGTCTCCGCCGTGGGGCACGCCGCTCGCGATGCGAGTCATCGCGACCCCGACCGGCGCGAGCTCGCGCTTGAGGAGCAGCGCAGTGGCTTCGCCGTCGACGCTGGGCGGCGTCGCGACGATGACCTCGGTCACGCCATCGGCGCGGATGCGCTCGACGAGGCGCGCCATGGGGAGATCTTCGGGGCCGATGCCCTCGAGCGGTGAGAGGAGGCGCCCGAGGACGAAGTAGCGCCCGCGCATGGACCCCGCGCGCTCGATGGCCAAGAGATCGTGGACACGCGCGACCACGCAGAGCACCTTCGCGTCGCGCTTCGAGTCGAGGCACACGTCGCACTCGGCATGGCCCTCGCGGATCTCCGCGATGTTCCCGCAGCGCTCGCAGGGGCCTAGCTCGTCGCGCAAAGTGCGGAGCTCGTCTCCCAGGGAGCGTGAGAGCGCGTCGTCGGCGGTCAACAGCCAGAGGACGTAGCGCTGCGCCGTCTTCTCTCCGACGCCCGGAAGACGCGACAGCAGCTTGACGAGGCGCTGGATCTTGGGACTCACCGGCTCGATGATCGCTCAGACCATCCCGGGGATCTTAACGCCACCCGTGACCTTCTCGATCTCCGCTTCCATCTGCTTGTCGGCTTGCTCGATCGCCTGATTGATTGCCGCGCAAACCCCGTCGAGGACGAGGTCGACGTCCTCGGCCTTCAACGTCTCCGGATCGATCTTGATCTGCTTCACGCTGCGCCCGAGCGTGACGAAGATCTTCACTTTTCCACCGAGGCCGTCGACCTCGATCTCGCGATCTTTGAGCTCGCTCTTCGCCTGATCGATCCGGCGCTGCATGCGCGCCGCCTGGCGCATCAGCTCGTTCATCCCGCCGCGGAATTGCATGACGCTTTTCTAGCCTATCCGTCGCCGCCGGGCAGCTTGACGTCGCGCAGCTGGGCGCCGAAGAGGCGAATCGCCTCCTGGACGACCGGGTGGCCGGCCACTGCCGCGCGCGCGCTGGCGAGGTCGGCGCTGCGCCGCTCGGCGTCGAGCGCAGCCACGGTACGGAGGCCGGGAGGGGCAATGGCCGATAGCTCGAGCACGACTTGCGTAGGCCCCGCGAAGTGCGCGCGGACCGCCCTCGTCAGGGCCTCGAGCGCCATCGGGTCGCTGGCGCCCGTGGCCTGAAACGCGGCGCCGGGCGCGAAGCCCACGACGACGCGTTCCGGCGTGACTTCGAGAGCCAGGGCGTGCTCGTAAAACGAGGCGAAGTGAGCCTCCGTCTGGCGCAGGTCGGTGATGATGCCCTGCCAGGCCAGAAGAGCGAGAGAGGGGGGGGGAGGGGCGGGGGCGGGTGCCGGAGCTGCGGGCAAGTGCGCGGGCGCCAGCGCGGGCGTCGGCGCTTGCGCGGGCTTGGGCGCGGGGCCGGGCGCGAGCGCCACCGCGGTCGCCGATGCGCGGGCCTGCGCGGACGTCGGCGCTGACGCCGAGGTGCGCGGGGCCGTTGCGACCACGATCGGGTCGACGAGCGCGAGAGAGCCGTGGGTGCGGCCACCGCTCGCGGGGGAGTGGACGGATCCCGCCGAGGGCTGCGCGGGTCTGGGCCCCCCGCTCCCACCTCCGCTCCGTTGCGCCGGGCCGGGCGGCGGGGCGCCTCCCCCGAGACGTCGCTCGAGATCGCCCACGCGCATGAGGAGCTCGTCGAGCGCCAGCAGCGGCGGCCTTCGCGCGAGGCGTACGAGCGCCATCTCGAGCGCAGTCCGCGGCTGACCGCTCCGTACGATGTCGTCGAACGCCCGCGAGAAGCCCTGGAAGAGGCGCGATAGGTCATCGGCCTCGGCGCGCGACGCCAGGTCGACGACCTCGCTGATCTCTTCGTCGGCCAGATCGAGGAGTTCGCGGAGCGACGGCGCGGCTGGCGCGCCGCTCGCTTCGCGTCCGGGCGTGGCGCACACCTTGGCCACGACGAGGTTGCGAAGGTGACCGAGGACGTCCTTGGCCACGTGAGGCAGGTCGAAGCCTTGCTGGGCGAGTCGCTCGACCACACCGAGGCACGTCGCCGCGTCACCGGCCACGAGCGCTCCGGTCAGCTCGTGGAGGATCTTGCGGTCGGCGACGCCGAGCACTCGGGTGACGTCGTTGCCCGTGACCCTGGGACCGCTGAAGGCGATGACCTGATCGAGCAAACTCATCGCGTCGCGCATCGAGCCAGCCGCTTCGCGCGCGAGCACCTGCACCGCGTCGGCGTCGGCCTGGAGGCTCTCCAGCTTGAGCACTTGCTCGAGCCGCCGCGCGATCAGCTGCGTGCCTATCAGCTTGAAGTCGTAGCGCTGGCAACGCGACAGGATCGTGATGGGGACCTTGTGGACCTCGGTGGTGGCAAACATGAACTTCACGTGCGGCGGCGGCTCTTCGAGCGTCTTCAGGAAGGCGTTCCACGCCGCCGTCGAGAGCATGTGCACCTCGTCGACGATGTAGATCTTGAACCGGTCGCGGGCGGGGCGAAAGCTCATGCCCTCTTGCAGCCGCCGCACCTCGTCGACGCCGTTGTAGCTGGCGCCGTCGATCTCCTGGACGTCGAGGTCATGCCCCGCGGTGATCTCCCGGCATGGAGCACACTGGTTGCACGGCGTTGCGGTCGGACCGGTGAGCTTGCCATCCGGACCGACGCAGTTGAGGCACTTGGCGAGCAAGCGCGCGCTCGTGGTCTTGCCCACGCCGCGGACCCCCGTGAAGAGGAAGGCGTGCGCGATCCGCCCCGTGGCGATCGCGTTGGCGAGGGTCCGCGCGACGTGGTCTTGCCCGACCAGATCCTCGAAGGTCTGCGGCCGATATTTGCGAGCGAGAACGAGGTAGCTCACTGCCCAACGCTTACAACGCCCACGCACAGAACGCGAGGGTCAGCCGGGCCCTGAGCGCTCCGAGAAGAGAGCGAGACTGGCCGCAGAGCCGCAGGGGGCGCAGAGCAAAGAAATTTGATCTCTCAGGCTGCGCCGACGTCTCTTCGACGACCGCGCCCCGGCCCTCTTCTCGGCGTTCTCTGCGCCTCAGCGGCCAATCTCGCTCTCGGGCGAGTGCGTCGTGCTCAGCTCTGGGCTTTGAGCTCTTTGACGAGCTCGGGAACCGCTACGAAGAGATCTTGAACGAGGCCATAGTCGGAGATCTGGAAGATCGGGGCGTCGGGGTCCTTGTTGATTGCGACGATGACCTTCGAGCCCTTCATGCCAGCGATGTGCTGGATGGCGCCCGAGATGCCGACCGCGACGTAGAGTTGCGGCGCAACCGTGCGGCCCGTCTGCCCGACCTGAAGCTCGGGCGCGGCGTAACCCGCGTCGCACGCGGCTCGGCTCGCGCCGACCGCTGCGCCGAGGGCATCGGCCAGGGGCTCCAGCACCTGCTTGAACTGCTCCTTGAGCGAGCGGCCGCCAGAGACCACCACGCGGGCCTCGCCCAGGTCTGGACGCTCGCTCTTGCCGACTTCGACCTTCACGAACTCGACCTGCGACGCCGCGGCGTCGGGGCCCGCGTAGGCGCCGGTCTCGACCGGGCTGGCCCCGCCGGAGGCGGTGGCCGCGGGGAACTCCGTCTGTCGAACGCTGACGATCTGGATCGGCGTCGCAATCTCGAGCCACGAGAGCGCGTTGCCGGCGTAGGTGGGCCGACGGTAGAGGCGTTTGCCTCCGTCGACCGTCACGGCGTTGATGTCTGGCGCGTAGCCGGCGCCGAGCTTCGCCGCGAGTCGCGGCGCGAGGTCTTTGCCGAACGAGCTCGCCGTGACCGCGACGGTGTCGAACCCGCCGTCTTTCACGATCTTGGCGACGGTCGGCGCGAAGCGCTCGACGACGTAATCCTTGACCGCGGGATCGTCGACGGCGATGACCTTGGCGGCGCCGAAGCCCGCCAGGTCTTTGGCAGCGTTCGCCGCGCCCGGACCGATGGCCAAGATCGCGAACGATCCGCCGACCTGCTTGGCGAAGGCGATCGCGCTGAATGTCGTGCTCCGGGACTTCCCCCCCTCGAGCTCCGCAATAACGAGAGTGCCGGCCATCACACCACCTTCGCTTCCGTCTTGAGCTTCGTCACGAGCTCTTTCACGTCCTTCACTTTCACGCCGGCCGCGCGCTTGGGGGGCAACTCGGCGTTCGCGTAGCGGACCTTGAGGGTCGCGTCGGGCGCCAGGTCGGCGAGCTTCTGCTCGGCGAGCGGCTTTTTCTTGGCGGCCATGATGGCCATCAGCGCCGCGAACCGAACGCCGTCCGCGTAGTTGTGCGTAGTCGGCGTGTGCTTCGACTGAACGCTCTTCGGCTTCACGATCTTGTCGATGACCGTCACGACCGCCGGCAGCGTGACCTTGACGTGCGCGGTCGCACCGTCTGTCTCACGCTCGACCAGTAAAACTTTGTCGTCCGTGGTGGTGATGCGGCCCGCGAACGTCGCTTGAGGCCAACCGAGGTACTCGGCGAGCATCTGGCCCACCTCGTTCGACTCGCTCTCGGCCTGCTGGTAGCCGAGGAGCACGAGGTCGGGCTTCTCCTTGTCGACGATGCCTTTCAAGCCGCGGGCGACCAGGTCTCCGTCGAGCACGTCGTCGGTCGCGTCGATGCGGATGGCGCGGTCGGCGCCCGTTCCGAGCATCGCCCGGAGCATTTGCTCCGCTTCTTTCGGCCCGAAGGTGACGACGACGACCTCGCCGAGGCGCGCCTTCGTGTTGGTGCCGTTCTCGGTCAGGCGAAGGGCCGTCTCGAGCGCGTAGTCATCGTACGGGCTCGCTTTGGGCTCGAGGCCGGTCGTGTCGACCTTGCCCTGGGCCGAGAGCTTGATCTTGTTCAGGTTGTCAGGGTCGGCGACCCGTTTGACGGCGACGAGAATCTTCACCGAGATGCCTCCAGCAAAGCTGCGGACGAGTAAAGGCGTGGTGGACGAGCACGTGGTCGATAGAGAAAGCCGAGCCGCATGTCAACTCGCGGCAGGCAGCGCTTTTTCCTGCCTCCGCGCCCGCGGGAGCTCGCGGGGGCCCGTGGCGCAGGCGCACCGTTGGTGTACTTTTGCCCGCGATGCCCATCACGACCGACTACCTCGTCATCGGCAGCGGTGTGGCGGGGCTCTCGTTCGCGCTCGAGGCGGCGGCAAGCGGCGACGTGGTCATCGTGACCAAGCGAAGCGCCGACGAGTCCAACACGAAATACGCGCAGGGCGGGATCGCGGCCGTTCTGGGCGAGGGGGACTCGTTCGCGGCGCACATCGAAGACACGCTGAAGGCCGGCGCCGGGCTCTGCCACGAGCGTGCGGTCGAGGTCTGCGTCGAGGAGGCGCCCGCGCGCATCAAGATGCTGCGCGACGTGGGCGCCAACTTCGACAAGGCCGACGACAAGAACGCCGGCCACTCCAAGGACGACACCGACCTCGACCTCCATCTCGAGGGGGGCCACAGCGCTCGGCGCGTCGCGCACGCCGCCGACATGACCGGGCGCGAGGTCGAGCGCGCGCTCCTCGACGCCGTCGCGCGCTCGCCCCGCATTCGCATCCTCGAGGGACACACCGCCGTCGACCTGATCACGCTCGCCAAGTTCGGCGGTCCCGAGGTCTGTGCAGGCGCTTACGTCTTCGACGACGCGAGCGGGAAGGTCGTGACGGTGCTGGCGCGGGCCACGGTGCTCGCCACCGGCGGTGCTGGCAAGGTGTACCTCTACACGACGAACCCCGACGTCGCGACGGGCGACGGCGTGGCCATGGCATACCGGGCCGGCGCCGAGGTCGCCAACATGGAATTCTACCAATTCCACCCGACCTGCCTCTATCACCCCCAGGCGCAGCGCTTCCTCATCAGCGAGGCGATGCGCGGCGAAGGCGCCGTGTTGCGGCGCCTCGACGGCACGGCGTTCATGAAGAGCCACGACCCGCGCGGTGACCTCGCTCCCCGCGACGTCGTTGCGCGCGCGGTCGACTTCGAGATGAAGAAATCCGGCGCCGATCACGTGTGGCTCGACATCACCGACAAGAAGCCGTCGGTCGTGAAAGAGCGCTTCCCGAACATCTTCGAAGAGTGCCTGCGCTGGGGCATCGACATCACGCGCGAGCCCATCCCGGTGGTCCCGGCCGCGCACTTCATGTGCGGCGGCATCACGACGAATCTCGAGGGACGCACGTCGCTGCCCGGCCTCTGGGCGATCGGTGAGTGCGCGTGCACGGGGGTCCACGGCGCCAATCGCCTGGCGTCGAACTCACTCCTCGAGGGGCTCGTCTTCGGCCACCGCGCCGCCCAGGAGCTGGCGCGCACGCTCGACCGCAGCCGGCCATGGCCCGAGGTTCCGGAGTGGGAGATCGGGCGGGCGGTTCCCAGCGAGGAGGCGGTCATCATCACGCACAACTGGGACGAGCTGCGGCGCCTCATGTGGAACTACGTCGGCATCGTCCGCTCCGACACGCGACTCCGGCGCGCCGCGCGGCGCATCGCCCTGTTGAACGAAGAAATCAGCGAATATTATTGGCGCTACTACGTGACCCGCGATCTCCTCGAGCTTCGGAACATCGCGACGGTCGCGCAGCTCATCGTCGAGTGCGCGTCGAGTCGCCGCGAGAGCCGCGGGCTGCACTCGACGATCGATCACGCCGAGGTCGACCCGAAGTTCGCGCGCGACACGGTCACCAAGCGGGGCGTCCCGGCCCATCTTCGGGGGCGCTGACCCCCGTTGTCGCAAGCGCCCTCCGAACGGCCCCTCTCCGTGACCGCGGCGGCGCTCTGGACGGTTGCGCTCTGGCTCCTGGAGCACATCTGCTTCGAGGTGACGGAGGCGCTCCGCCCGGGCGCGATCACCGACATCGTCAGCGTGTCGGGCTGCGTCGTGCTCGCGACGTCCGTCATCGTATTCGCGATGATGCGCGTGCACGCACCCGACGGGTCGGTGCGCGCGACCTTGGGCGTCCGTGGCCTCGGGCCGATCCGGCTCTTGCTCTCCGCGGCGGCCGGAGTCGGCCTCTGCCCCGCGCTCTCGACGGTCGACGATCTCATTGCGAAGCGCTGGCCGTACGACGACCCCGAGGCGCTCGCGAGCATTGACAAGCTACTCGGCTCTTCGACGCACGTGGCGCTCGTCGTGGGCGTATTCGTCGTCATTCCGCTCGCGCGCGAGGCATTCTTTCGGGGGGTCGTCTTCGGCGAGCTTCGCCAGACCACCTCGGTGGTCGTCACGGTCGCAGCGACGTCGCTCCTCTTCACGGTGTTCTCGCTCGACTGGCGCTCCATGCCCACTGCGCTCGTGCTCGCCCTCTCGCTCGGCTGGCTACGCGCCCGGACCGGCAGCGTGATAGCCCCCGTCGTGGCGCACCTGGCCTTCTGGTCGGTCCAGGGCATCCCCATCCTTCGAGGCGCGGACCCCGCCGCCGACATCACTTACCCCACGAACTGGGTCGGCGCCGGCATGGCCCTCGCGGTCGTGGCGCTCGCCCTCACGGGTCTCCAGGGCCTCTCCTCGCCAAGTGAGCAGCATTGGAGATGAGGGGAACAGGGCGGACGCCCGACAGGCGAGGCCAGGTGAATGAACTCGATGGACGAGCGCGCGTCCGTCGAGTTCGACGCTCAGCTGGGGCCGCTGGAGCTGCTGAAGAGCGGCTCGACCAGCGCGAAGCGCACGTTCGCAGCGAGGCGGTACCGCGTGCGTCCGTGCTCCCCGGCGTCGCGGACGCGCTCGATCGCCGCCGGGTCGCCGAGGAGATCGCGCACGCGCGAGATGAGCACGCGGACGCGGTGTTCGGCATCGGCGCTCTCGGGCCCCGGGCCGCCCGCGGCACGCAGGATCTCGTCGGCGCTCAGGCCTTCGCGCGCGCGGCGAAGGAGCTGCACGACCAGGGGCTCGAGGGCGCGGCGCCGCTCGAGCGAGACCTCCCGATCGTCGACCCGCAGGGCGTGCGCGAGGGTGTCGACAACCAGCGTCGCGCCGGCGGTGGCCTTCGCCATGTCAGCCAAGGGAACGCGGGTCACGCGCTCGGGCGTCGTCACGTAGATGAGCGTCTCGCCCTCGGTGGGCTCGTTCATCCCGTCGAGGTCGGCCGTGGACGGCGAGCTCAATCGGGCGCCCGACACGCGCGACGGAGGGGGGGCGGGCAGGGTTTCGGCGCTCATCGCGTTGACGAGAGCCAGGGTCCGCTCGGCGTAGCGGACCACGCGGCTGTCGCCGCTCTTCAGCGCGAGCTGCCATAGCGGGAGCGAGACTTCACGATCCGGGAAGACCCACCCGTGACGGTCGCCGGAGAGCGCTGCGCGTTCGACCGCCAGGCGCGCGAGCGGTTCGTCGCCAAGGGCGAGGGCGCAGCGACCGACGACGAGGTTGAGCGAGCCGGTGACGAACGCCTCCGGCAGCTCTTGCGCATGCGTGAGCGATTCGTCGATGGCTTCGCGCAGTTGCCCCGAGGCTTCGAACGCGCGGGCGCGGGTCGATACGAGGTCTTGCTCGTCGATGGCGTCGACGACCGTCAGGTCGCCGCGCAGCTTCTCTGCGCGCGCCAGCCACTGCTTGGCGGACTGGGAGCGGCCGAGCATCGAGAGCGCCCAGGTTCGGTGGACCGCGAGCTGGTAGCGGAGCATCCCGTGGTCGATGTCGCCGAGAACGACGAGAGCCTCGTCGATCGCCTGCAGGGCGGCGATGGGACGGTCGGCCGCGATCTCGACGATGGCGAGCACGTCGTGGGCATCGGCGTGGCGCCAGCCGGCCGCGAGTTCGTGCGCGATGCTGATCGCCTGGGTGCTGTGGTGACGCCCCTCTTCGAACCGGCCGATGCTGCCGAGGGCGATCGCGAGGTTGCCGTGCGCGGTCATCGAGGCCGCGGCGCGCGCCTGGGTGCGCGAGAGGGCTGCCGCATAGTGCTTGGCAGCCGCCCGCGGATCGGAGAGGCGCATAGAGAGGTGCCCGAGCGTCATCGCCACGGGGGCGCGCCACGCCAGATCGTCAAGGCGCTCGGCGACATGCTCCGCGAGGCGCAGCGCATGAGCCGCGCCCGGCAGGCGATCGAGCTTGATCTCCAGCTGGGCCTGCGTGACGTGCATGTCGAGTTGCTCGCGCAGCCCGGCGCCCTTGGGCGCTGCCCCCAGGGCGCGTGCCGCGACGCGGAGCTCGGCCTCGGCGTGATCGGCACGCCCGTCGATCGTGGCCAGATTGGCCCGCTCGATCGCGAGCCTCGCAGCGTCGAGTGGCGTCCATGACGCCGGCGCGCTGGGGAGCGACGCAGCGAGCTCGCGGGCGCGGTCGATGCGGCCGGTCTCCCGGTAGCAGCGAAGCAAGCGCACCGCTAGCGTCGGGTCGGTCCGGTTCCGGCCCGAGAGCACGCTCTCGATCCACCCGGCAATGAACGGCGCCTGGTCGCTGGCGGCAAGGCGGTCGAGCAGCTGCGCACACGCGGCGATCGATACGACGTCGCCGTTCGCTCCATTGGGGAGCGCGGGCGGCGGCACCGTGCGGCGCGTATCGGGCAGCATTCCCGATCCCGGCGCAGGCGCGAGCGGCGCAATCGACCCGGAGGGCCGCGGCATGGGCATACCCGAAGCAGACGCCGAGGGCGGTGGCGCGCTCCCTCTTGAGGGGGTCCTCGAAGGGGGGGGCGCGCTCGCTCGGGGCGTGGATTCTGGGGCTAATATAGGTGGCGGTACGAACGCACGCCTCGCCATCGTTGGGACATACTACCGCCAATCGAGCGCCGCGTCTTCCAATGTTCTTGGAATGGTCGTCGACGTCCCTGCAATCGGTTCGAAAGGCGCGGAATTCGGCGCGAATTCGGCTAGCCTGGCGCCCCAGTCCATGGAGAGGTTCGACGCGCCGCCTTCCCCGATGACGCCATTCGAGGGCTCTCGCGAGGGCGAAGTGGGTAGCGAGGCGGCGCCCCTCGATCCGGCATACACAGGGTCCGTTTCGGACGAGCTGGCCATCGCGCTCTATGAGCAGATGGTCCTTGCGCGCGAACTCGACCAGAGGTTGGTCGCCCTCCAGCGCGAGGGCCGGATCGTCAGCCACTCGACCGCGGTGGGCGAGGAGGCGGCCATTGTCGGCGCGGCCGCTGCGCTTCGCGACGAAGACTGGGTCTTCCTGGCCGCGCGCGAGATGGCCGCCGCTCTCTGGCGGGGAATGCCGCTGGCCGCTTGCGCTCACCACGTCTTCGGAACCGCCCGGAGCGCGGGCAAAGGCCGCAACGTCCACGGCTCTCCGTTCTGGAAGCCGACACGCGTGGCCAGCGCGAGCCCCCTGTCCGGTACCCATATTCCGCACGCGGTGGGCGTCGCCTGGGCGGCGCGGATGCGCCGGGAAGACGTGGCGGCCCTCGTCTTCTTCGGCGAGGGCGCTACGAGCAGCGGCGACTTCCATACTGGGCTGAACTTCGCCGGCGTCACCAAAGCGCCCGTACTGGCCGTCTGCCGCAACAACGGGTGGGCGACCAGCACCCCGGCCTCGCGGCAAACTGCGAGCGAGGGTTTCGCGGTCAAGGCGCTCGCTTATGGGATGCGCGGCGTCGGCGTCGACGGAGGCGACGTCATGGCCGTTCTCGGCGTCGTTCGCGAGGCTCGCGCGCGAGCGTCGAAGGGCGAGGGCGGAACGCTCATCGAAGCCGTGACGACGCCGCTGCACGAGGCCGACGGAGGCGACGGCACCGATCGCGCGGGCGCCCCCGACACGACGTGGCCCCGGCGGGACCCGATCGCCCGCATGCGCCGCCACCTCGAAGCGAAGGGCCTCGTCAACGCCGAGAGCGACGAGCGGCTCGTCGCCGAGGTGCGCGCGGATGTCGATCGAGCGCTCGCTGAAGCGTCGGGCGCGGCCCTGCCGGGAGCCGGCGCCTGGTTCGACGACGTGTATGCGTCGCTACCCTGGCATCTGCGCGAGCAGCGCGACGAGGCGAACACCGCGCAACCCGGGGCGAGCGCCATCGCCGCGGAGGAGCCGTCGTGACCGAGAAGACGATGGTCCAGGCCATCAACGACGCGCTCCGCCACGAGATGCGGCGCGATGACCGCGTGGTGGTGCTGGGCGAAGATGTTGGGAGGGTGGGCGGCGTCTTCCGCGTGACGCAGGGACTCTGGGACGAGTTCGGCGACGATCGCGTGGTCGACACCCCGCTCTCCGAGGGCGGAATCATCGGCACCGCGATCGGGATGGCGCTCTACGGTCTCGTGCCCGTGCCCGAGATCCAATTCGCCGATTTCATCTACCCCGCATACGACCAGATCGTGAGCGAACTCGCCAAGCTTCGCTGGCGCTCCGGTGGCGAGTACCCGGCCAAGATTGTCATCCGGACGCCGGTCGGCGGCGGAATTCGCGGCGGCCTCTATCACTCCCAGTCTCCCGAATCCCTCTTCATCCACGTGGCGGGGCTCAAGGTCGTCTGTCCGTCAAGCCCGTACGACGCGAAGGGCCTCTTGCTGGCGTCGATCCGGGACCCCGATCCGGTCCTCTTCTTCGAGCCGAAGCGCGTCTACCGCGCCGCCAAAGGCGACGTGCCCGACGGCGAGTACACGGTGCCTCTCGGCAAGGCGGCCGTCGTCCGCGAGGGACGCGACGTGACGGTGCTCGCGTGGGGCGCGATGCTCTACGAGGCGGTCGCGGCCGCCGACGAGGCGAGCGCGCAAGGCGTCGACGCCGAGATCCTCGATCTCCGCACGCTCTGGCCGGTCGACATCGAGGCCATCGTGACGAGCGTGAAGAAGACGGGCCGGCTCGTCGTGGTGCACGAGGCCCCGAGAACCTGCGGCTTCGGAGCCGAGCTCGTCACGCTCGTGACGGAGCGCGCTTTCGTGCACCTCGAGGCCCCGCCCGTGCGCGTCTGCGGATTCGATACGCCCTTCCCGTACGCGCTCGAGATGGAGTACCTACCGCTCGCGCACCGCATCCTGCCCGCGCTCATCGAAACGGCAAGGTTTTAGGAGAGAGCGATGGCAAGGTGGGAGTTCAAGCTGCCGGACATCGGCGAGGGCATCGCCGAGGGCGAGATCGTCAGCTGGCTCGTGAGGCCAGGCGATGCCGTGACCGAGGACCAGCCGGTCGTCGAAGTGATGACCGACAAGGCGACCGTGACCATCACCGCGCCGAAGGCCGGGGTGGTGCTCGAGACGCGCGGGCGTGTCGGGGAGATCGTGGCGGTCCACGGCGTGCTCGTGGTCTTCGAGCTCGAAGGCGCGGGCGTCCCCTTGGCCCCGCCGAGCCACGCCCGCGCCTCCGAAGCGAACGGCAGCAAGGACATCGCGATCGCCAGTGCGATTGCAAGGAGCGTCGACGACGGCCCGGCTGCGACGGCGGTCGGCGATCTGCGCGAGACCCTTCCCGGGATGAAGAGCGCGGGCCGTGCGTACTACAACGACCGGCCCCTGGCGACGCCGGCCACGCGCAAGCTGGCGCGGGATCTCAGCATCGACCTGAGGAACATCCCGCCGAGCGGCCCCGACGGGCGAGTCACGAAGACGGACGTCGAGGGGTTCACGCTGCCGGCGCCCGGCGCGGACGCGCGCGGGACCGAACCGTCGACCACCACGTCCACGTCCACGTCCACGACGGGTGGCGCCGCGGCGGGTGACGCTTCGCGGTCGGAGGAGCGCGTGCCGATGGTGGGGATTCGCCGGAAGATCGCCCAGAAGATGACGCTGTCGACGCACACGGCGGCGCACTACACGTTCGTCGACGAATGCGACGCGACGGCGCTCAAGGCGCTGCGCGCGCGCCTCAAGGGAGCGGCCGAGGCGCGTGGCGCGGCGCTGACCTTCTTGCCGTTCGTGGTGAAGGCCGTGGTCGCGGCGCTGAAGAAGCACCCGATCTTGAACACGACGCTCGACGAGACCCACAACGAGATCGTCTTCCGTAAGTATTTCCATATCGGGATCGCCACGGCCACCGACGCAGGCCTGGTCGTTCCCGTCGTCCGCGACGCAGACAGAAAGGGCCTCCTCGAGATCGCGCGCGACATCGAGCGCCTCTCGAGCGAGGCCCGGGCAGGGAAGGCCCGCCCCGAAGACCTCTCGGGCTCCACGTTCACGATCACTTCGCTCGGCGCCAAGGGGGGCCTCTTCGCGACGCCGATCATCAACTTCCCGGAGGTGGCGATTCTCGGTGTTCATCAGATGAAGACCCGGCCCGTGGTTCGCGACGGGCAGATCGCGATCGGCGACGTGATGCTCTTGTCGCTGTCGTTCGACCACCGGATCGTCGACGGTCACGTGGGCGCAGCGTTCGCTCTCGACGTCATCGCGTACCTCGAGGCACCCGAGACGCTCCTCCTCGAGATGGTCTGATGCGGTCGACGACCTTGCGCTGGCCGGGTCCGCATCCGTTGTGGCCTGCCGTTCTCGTCGGGTTCTCGTCGGTGGTCCTCACCGTCGCGTGGGCATGCGTTGCGCGCGCCGATGCGCCACCGTCCGACGCCCCGGCTCCAGCGGCGGCGCCGTCGACCCCTGGCGCCGATCAGATCCAGTTCGCCGCCCGGGAGCACGACCTCGGATACCGTGCGTATGTCGACAAGCAGTACGACGAGGCCGCGAGCCACTTCGAGAACGCGTTCTTCGCGGCACCCAACCCGGCCGAGATCCGGAGCGCGATCCGCGCGCGACGCGACGCGAGCGAGCTGGCGCGCGCGGCCACGCTCGCCGCCATCGCCCTGCGGCGATATCCGACTGACCCCTCGACGAGCAAGGTCGCGAACGACACCGTGGCGGATGCGCGACCCCACGTTCATGAGGTGATGCTCGCATCCGCGGCCGAGTACAGCGTGGCGATCGACGAGAAGATCGTCTCGTCCGAGCGGGTCAAGGAGTCCGATCTCTTCATGACCCCCGGCCTGCACGAGCTCGTCGTCAGCTGGTCCGACGGACGCAACGAACGGGTCACGGTGCAGGCTACCGAGGGCGGGAGCCAGACGATTCGCCTCGACCCGCCCTCGCCGCCGCCGCCAGCCCCCGTGACGCCCTCTCCGGCTCCCCAGATAGCGACCCCCGCACCTACCCCGCCCGCACCCGCGGAGCCGCCGCCGACATCAAAACCGTTTGGTCCGGCTGTATTTATCGCGGGCGCTGCGCTCACGGGTGTCAGCCTCGGCGTGATGGTGTGGTCGGGTATCGATACGGAGAACAACCCCGGACGGAACGTTGTCAGGACGCAGTGCAAAGGGTTTGCAACGATCGAGAGCTGCCCGACGGCGCAGCCGGGCATCTCGAACCAGAACCGGACCAACGCCCTGATCGGCGTGACGAGCGGGCTCGCCGTGGTCACGGCCGTCGTGGGGGTCTTCTTCACGCAATGGTCGCCCGCCCGTCCCACGGTCGGGGTCCGCTTGGCGCCGCTCGTGGGGATCGGCCAGGTGGGCCTCGCGGGGAGCTTTTGAGGGCCCGATTCGATCGCCGGGCCGCACGGGCCGCTGATGTCATACTGAGGCCATGACCTTCGCGCGGGAGCCGAAGCCCTGACCATCACGCTCGTTCCCGTCGAAGGCGAGGCCCGATGGCTCGACCGCTTCGAGCTGGTGGCGGAGCTCGCGACCGGCGGAATGGCGACCGTCTTCCTCGGCCGCATCTCCGGTGCCGGCGGTTTCCAGCGCTTCGTCGGGATCAAGCGGCTGCATCCGCACCTGGCACGCGAGCCCGAGTTCATCGAGATGTTCCTCGAAGAGGCGCGGCTGGCGGCCCGGATTCATCACCCGAACGTCGTGCCCATTCTCGAGATCGGCACGAGTGACCAAGGCTACTACATCGTCATGGAGTACGTGGAGGGCGACACCTTCGCGAACCTCGTTGCGCGCACGGTGCAGACCGGGCGGCGCATGCCCGTGCGCATCGCGGCGCGCATCGTCGGCGACGTGCTCGCGGGGTTGCACGCCGCCCACGAGCTGGCCGACGATGACGGCAAGCCGCTCGGCATCGTGCACCGCGACGTCTCGCCGCAGAACATCCTCATCGGCATCGACGGCAGCGCGCGGCTCACCGATTTCGGCGTGGCGAGGGCAACGAGCAAGCTCTCGACGACCCGCGCCGGTCAGCTCAAGGGCAAGCTCGCGTACATGGCGCCCGAGCAGGCGCGCTCCGCGAAGGACATCGACCGCCGGGCTGACGTGTTCGCTGCCGGCGTCGTCTTCTGGGAGGCGCTCGAAGGGCGCCGACTCTTCAAGGGCGACGGCGAGGCCGACACGCTCAACAAGGTGCTCCACGAGCCGATCCCGCCGCTGAAAGACGCGGAGCCCTCGGTGCCGCGGGGGGTCGAAGAGGTCCTCGAACGCGCGCTCGATCGGGAGCGAACGCGTCGCTTCGCGACGGCCGCCCTCTTCGCCGATGCGCTCGAGCGGTCCGTGCACGAAGGCGACGAAGCGGCGACGCACAAGGACGTCGCGGCCTATCTCGACGATGTCCTCGGCGACGAGATCGTCAAGCAGCGCGAGACAGTGCGCGCGCTCATCGCGCGTCGCGAGCCCAAGCCCAAGAGCTTGAGCATGCCGCCCCCCGCGCCTACCGCGCCGACGTTGCCGCGCCTGGGCTACAGGCCGCTCTCTCCCGAATCGACGCCGTCGAGCATTGCCAGCGTCGCGTCGTCGATCATATCGAACTCGACGCGGCCGCCGGCGATGGCGTCGGCAGCCTCCACGGCGAGCGCCGAATCTCTCCCGTCTGCGCAGCGCGGTCGCGTTCGACCGTGGATGATTGCGCTGGCCGTCCTGCTGGTGGGAGCCGTTGGATTGATCCGCTGGGCCGGGGGGCGCGAGACACCTCGGGCACCGAAGACGGCGATGGGGTCAGGCGGCCCGACTGCGGTCTCCGTTCCAACCCCGATCCCGCCGGCGTCATCTGCCTCGGCCGAGGCACTGCCCGCCTCTGCGTCCGGGTCTTCGTCCGAGCCGCCCGAGGCGGCGCCGGCGGCCGCGAACGAGCTGCTCGCCGGCTCGTCGGCCGGGCTCCGGCCGGCGCGCGCACCCGCCGACCTGCGCCCTGCGACGCCATCGTCCGCGTCGCCGACACCCCGAGCGGGGCCGATCCGACCGGTGCCGGACGACATCTCGCGAAACCCGTATCGTTAGCCGATGCCGCGCGTTCGCCACCGCTCGGACGTCCACGTATTGGCGAGCTTCACGCTCCTCGGGGCGTTGTTCGTTGCATGCGCGTCGGCGCGGGACAGCGGGGCCCTCGAGCCGCGCTTCGTGGCGGTCCACAACGCGTTGACCGCGATGGGGCTCGCTCAGGTGGGTGCGATCCAGCAGGGCTCCCTCGCCGAAGGGCAGACCACGCGGCTGTCGCTCGACCTTCCGGCGGGGTGCGTCACGGTCGCGGCAATCGGCGGAACTGGCGTTCGAGACGTCGACGCCACGCTCTTCGACTCGCGCGGCGCGCCGCTGGCGCACGACACGACCGCCGAGCCGCAGGCTGTCCTTCGGCCTTGCCTCGAGTCGGCCGACACGTACGTGCTCGCCGTGAAGCTCGCTGCGGGCGCCGGGTCGTGGGTGGCCGCAGCATGGGCGGGAGGCCTCCCGAGCCCCGCCAAGTCCGCCGCGCTGGCGCCAGAGGCAAACGGGACCTGCGACGCGCCGATCCCGCTGGCGGCGGGCGTCGTCTCGGGGTCGACGATGCGAGGCGACCACGAGAACGCGGGTTCTTGCGGTCCGAGCGACTCTCGCGAGCTCGTTTACGAGCTCGATGTGTCGCGCCGTCAGCGCGTGACGCTCGAGGTGGAAGCGCGCTTCGACTCGGTGCTCTATCTGAGGAAAGACGACTGCGCGGACGCGAACGCCGAGGTCGACTGCAACGACGATGGGCCCGATCGCACGCACTCGCGGATCGAGCGTGTCGTCGAGCCCGGGAAATACTTCGTGTTCGTCGACGGGTACGGGCAGGAGTCAGGGACGTTCAAGCTGAACGTGACCACGAGCGATGTCCTGGCGCTGACCGATCTCTGCCAGAAGGCGCCCGTCCTCGCGGTCGGCGTCACTCAGTCCGCGAGCACCGCGGGCCTCGCCGACAACGCGCAGGCGACTTGCGGCGGCGGCGCCGAGGGGTCCGACGCGGCGTGGCGCGCCGACATCGCCTCGCGCTCGCGGGTGCGTATCGTCGAGCACTCCGACGAAGTGGCCCCGGTGGTTCATGTGCGGCGAGCGTGCGCGGACGAGCAAAGCGAGCTGTCCTGCGGCGAAGGGGGGGGCGGCGCGGGCGACGCGGCGGTGACGGGCATCTTCGAGCCGGGCACCTACACCGTCTTCGCCGACGCCCGGGAGCGCGACTCGACGGGCCACTACTCGCTCCTCCTGGAAACCGCGCCGCCCACCGGGTCGGGCGCGGCCGGCGACGGGTGCGGCGACGCGGCGCCCCTCGTCGTCGGGAACGGGTCGAACGCGGGGATGGTGAACGGCGACACGTTCGCCGCTCGGGACGACGTCTCCGGAAGCTGTGGAGGGGTCGGCGCTCCAGATCTCGTCTACCGCCTCGACGTCCAGCGTCGCTCGCGCCTCGTCGCATCCCTCGACGGCGAAGAGGCCCCTCACGTGCTGGTCCTCTGGCGCCGGTGCGCGGAGCGCGCGTCCGAGCTCGCATGCGGGCGTTCGATCGATCAGGTCCTGACGCCCGGTACCTACTACGTTGGCGTCGACGGGTCCGCGCCTGACGCGTTCGGCCGCTTCACGCTGGCGTACGCGTTGCGAGATCTGACGGGGCAGGGGGGGGCCTGCGGCAGCGCGCCGCTCCTCTTCGAGGGTCGGCCCCTGAACGCGACGACCGCGGGCGCGACCGACAAGTTCTCGACGTCGTGCGGGGGCGCCGACACGGCGGCGAGCGGTCCTGACAAGGTCTACAGGCTCGTCGTCGGGGCTCGCGCCACGGTGCGGATCACCGTCACGGCGCCGGGCTTCGATGCGGCGGTCGCCGTGCGCAAGGGGTGCAGTGACGGCGCGAGCGGTGACATCGAGCTCGCGTGTGAATCCGACGCCGACAACGCCCATCGCACACTGATCGAGCGCTCGCTCGAGCCGGGCACGTACTGGGTCGTCGTCGACGGGCAATCGCCCAACGACCAGGGGCCTTTCACCGTCGAGTATCGAACCGTACGCACCCCGTGACCCAGAGCGAGCGGCGGCGTCGCGAAACGGGCCCGTCTCGGCGGTCGCCGTGCTCGACGTACAGGAAGTACGTCTCCGCGCGGCGACCGCCGAGCCGGCCCCGTTTGGCTTAGCCGCCGCCCGCTCTGGTTCTCCATGGCTGGGGGCACCCGCGCCGAATGAACGGCGGTCTCTTCCTGGCGGCGGCACAGCCGTCCGCGTCCTGGAAGGTCACGACGGAGGCGGTCGCGCTAAATACGCGACGGCCTCCTCTCTAGAGAGCACCGATAGAGAGCACCGATCGGCTTCGCTGAGAGGAGGAGTGTTCGCGTTCGCCGGCGTGTCCCTTTCGCTGACCGGTTCATCGGCGTCTCGGGCAGGGTCGTCAGCCCCGCGGATCGGCGAGTTCCTGGCGCTCGCGGAGCGGTCGGCTTCGCTCGTGACCGGGTCTCTTGCGCTGAGCGATTCACGAGCTTCGCCGAGGGCCGCATCCTTCGGCGGGGCAAGGTGATGGCTCGCGCTGACCGGGCGATCGGCTCCGCTGAGGCGCGGGCTCCTCTCGCTGAGCGACGCGTCGCTGAGACGAGCCGGTCGGGCTGCTTCGCTGAGCGACGCGTCGCTGAGACGAGCCGATCGGGCTGCTTCGCTGAGCGACGGGTCTATCAGGCGAGCCGATTGGGCTGCTTCGCTGAGCGACGGATTCCTCAGGTGAGCTGATGGGGCTACGCCGCCGACGATTGGCTCATTGGGGCGAGCGGATCGGCCTTCCTCGGCGACGGACGTCTCCCTTGCGCGAGCTGACCGTTCGGCTTCCCCAGGAGTCGCGCTGCTCGCCCCTAAATCGACGAGCGTGATCTTCGATCACGCTCGCCCGATTTATTGGCCCAGGTTTGACCAAATCAGCGCTCACGTTCGTGAGCGCCGATTTAGCGCACGGCGACGATGCCTTCGCGAACGAGGTCGTCGAACAGATTGGATGCGTCGACGAGCGAGATGCCCGTTCGCGCGGAGATGGCCTCGATCGCCGCGTTGCCGTCGACGTGCTCGAGGAGCTGGCGCGCGAGCGGCGGAATGTCGAACCATTCGAGGTCGTCGCGGGCGACCGCGAGCGACGGGATGGTCGAGGCGTCGACCGCCCAGAAGACCTCCATCGTGCCGCTCACGAGCTCCGGCGCGTCGGACGGGGTTCTCGGCGGCGGGGGCAAGGTCGCGCGCTCGCTCTGACGTGCGAACTCTTCGGGATCGAAGGGGGGTCGCGCCGTGACGACATCGCCCGCACCTCCGCCTTCGCTCTCCTGGGCCGCGGCCATCCTGCGGATCGATTTGGGTCGTCTGTCGATCACTCGGGCGATGTTCTCACGATAGCCCATTGCTGACCGGTGTACATATTCCCCTGCTTGTCCACGCCTCCCACATCGAACCTCGGTCGCCGCCCCGCGCCTCGCTTACGAGGCCGGGGCCGAGGTAGCCGTGGCCGCAACGGCGCCGGCTCGGCGCCCGCCGCCCACGAGCTTGCGAAGCACGCCGCGCTCCGGGCGAGGCTCCTTGCCTGGTACGCGAGCGCGCGGCGCGATCTGCCCTGGCGGCGCACGCGCGATCCCTACGCGGTGTGGATCAGCGAGACGATGCTCCAGCAGACGCGCGTCGACACGGTCATTCCCTACTACGAGCGCTTTCTCAGGGACCTCCCGACCCTCGGGCATCTCGCGGAGGCGCCGCAAGAGCAGGTGCTCGGCTTGTGGAGCGGTCTCGGGTACTACCGGCGCGCTCGAATGCTCCACGCCGCAGCGAAGCAGGCGGCCGTGAACCATGCCGGCGCCGTGCCGAGCGAGGTCGAAGATCTCCGCAAGCTCGCGGGTATAGGGGCGTACACGGCGGGTGCCGTGGCCAGCATCGCCTTCGGGCGCCGCGCCGCGGTCGTCGACGGGAACGTGGCGCGCGTTCTCGCGCGGGTCTTTGCCATCGAAGACGACGTCAAGGCCGCGCGCGGCTCCGGGCTCGTCTGGAGGCTTGCCGAGCAGCTCGTGCCCGACGGTGACGGCGACCCCGGAGACTGGAATCAATCGCTCATGGAACTCGGCGCGACCGTCTGCGTTCCGCGCGAGCCGAGGTGCGATGGTTGTCCGGTTCGCGATCTCTGCGAAGGAAAGCGCAGGGGCATCGCCTCGACGCTTCCGCGGGTCACCCCGAAGAAGGCCCCGATCCCCGTGCGCAGGGTCGCGATCGTACTCGCGTCGGAACGGGCGGTGCTCCTCGCTCGACGGCGAGGCGACGGGCTGTTTGGCGGCCTCTGGGAGCCTCCGACCGGTGATGGCGAGATGACCGCGCTAGCGAGCCGTCTAGGGATCGACGCCGGGGCGCTCGAGCCGGCGGGGGAAGTGGTGCATGTCCTCTCGCACCGTCGCATGCAAATCGAGGTGGCGCGTGCGCCGCTCGGCCGGTGGGCGCGCCGCAAGCGCTGGCCGCTCCCTGGCCCCGAGTACGACGCCGTCGAGTTGGTCCGCTTCGAAGACCTCGCGAAGCGCCCCCAAGCCGCGCTCTCGCGAAAGGTTCTCGCGGTGGCCGATGTGGCGGCGCCGTTATAAGGTCGCGCACGAAATGCCCTGGCCACGGCGCGCATCGCTTCCTGTGCTGTCCGTCTTCGGGAGCCTCGTCGTAGGGCCGATCGCGATAGGCAGCGCGGTCGCGCGCGCCGGGAGCCCTCCGGCGCCGCCAGCGCAATCACCCCCGGCACCCCCGGCCTCGCCGGCCTCGTCGCCTTCCTCGCCGCCATCCTCGCCGGCGCCGGAAGACGCGGACGACGACGCCGCCGGCGGCTTCGGCGAACCGACCCACAGCGCGCCGGCCACCATCAGCGCGCACCGATACACACTGACGGAGTGCCTGGCGCTGGCCGACCGCAATTTTCCGAACCTCTGGGCGGCGCGAGCCCGCCTCGCGCTCGCGCACGCGCAGCTCGAAGAGGCCAAGTGGATCCCCTGGTTCCAGTGGTCCGCGCAGTCGACGTTCGGCGTCGCGCCGTCGTTTTCGGGCAGTGTGCTCTACCCTCAGGCGACGCAGCAAACCCGCAACATCACGGGCATCGGCAATGGCGGACCTCTCGGCTTGGGCCTCACCCCCTTCCTCGGGTTCGGGATCAGCGGCGTCGTACCGCTCTACACGTTCGGAAAGATCGAGTCGTCGCGCGAGGCTGGCGAGGCCAACGTGCGCGTCTCGGAGTGGGACATGGAGAAGGCGCGCCAGTCGATGCGCATGGACGTCCGCCGCGCGTACTACGGCCTCCAGCTCGCACGCGACGCGAAAGACGTCTTCTCAGACGCCAACGATCGGCTCGACAAGGCGGTGAAGGGCATCCGCGACAGGCTCGCCAAGGGCGACCCCAACGTGGGCGAGGTCGATCGGCTCCGGCTCGAGGAGTACAAGCAGGAGGTCATCGCCCAGGGCCTCCAGGCGCCAAAGGGCGAGTCGTACGCCATGGCGGGTCTCAGGTTCCTCACCGGCGTGCAGTCGAACTTCGACGTGCCCGACGAGCCCCTCAAGCGACCGGACCGGCCCCTCGTGTCGATCGCTCAGTACCTCGAGGCGGCGCGCGTCTTGCGGCCCGACGTGAACATGGCGCGCGCCGGCGTCGTCGCGCGGCGAGCGCTCGTGGAATACAACCGCGCGAAGCTCTTCCCCGACTTCGGGCTGGGCCTCGGAGCCGACTTCATCTCCACGCCGAGCGCCAACGAGCAACAGAACCTCTTCGCTTCGGATCCCTTCAACCACTTCTACTATGCCTTCGGCTTCGGCCTTCGCTGGAGCCTCGATCTGCTGCCGCAGGCCGCCCGCATCGACCAGGCCGAGTCTCAGCTCGAAGAGACCCACGCGCTCGAGCGCCTCGCGCTCGGCAACGCGATGCTCGAGGTCGAGAAGGCGTACGCCGACGCGCTCGAGGCCAAGTCGCGCGAAGAGGCCTGGGACAAGGCGGAGCACGTCGCCAAGCAGTGGATCTCGACGGTGCAGGATCAGATCGACCTCGGCACGTGGGACGAGCGCGCGCTGCTCGAGCCCCTCCGCTCCTACGCGAACGCGCGCGGCCAGCACCTGTTCTCGCTCATGGACTACAACGTCGCGATGAGCGCCCTCGCCCTCGCGAGCGGCTGGGACAGCGCCGCCCCGACGGGCGAATAGGCTCGAGGACGGGCTCGCGTGCTCACCAGGGACAGGTCGCGAGCGCGAGCTGGGCCAGGAGCCGCGCCTTGACGACGTTGAACTCGGCGAGCGCGAAGTTGAGCTCGGCCTGCCGATGCGCCTCGGACGCGGTCACGAGCTCGAGGCTCGTTCCCTGGCCCGTGGCGTACGCGAGCTGCGTCATCTGGTCGTTCTGCGCGGCGAGATCGCGCTGGTCCTTCGCCACGCGCTCCGACTCTTGGGCGACGACGAGCTGGCGCTGGGCCTGCTCGACCTGGATGATCGCCTGGCGGCGGAGGGCCTCGAGTTGCTGCGACGCGATGTCCTCGGCGGCGCGAGCGTTCCGGAGGTTGCCGTAGCGTGTCCCGCCGTCCCAGATCGGCACCTGCAGGATCCCCTGGATGCTCCAGACCGGGTTCGGCGCGCCAAAGGACGGCGGGGAGGTCGCGAGGACCGAGCTCTGCGCCGTGACCGTCGGCAAGAACGTGTACCAGATGTTCCGGAGCGTGCGCTTGGCCACGTCGAGCCGCAGCCGCGCGGCCGCCACGTCGGAGCGGTCGTCGACCGAAGCGACCACGCGACACGACGACGCGGCATCGAGCGCGAGGCCGCTCACGTCGACGTCGGGGGACACGCCGGTCTCCTCGGGGAGCCCGAGCGCGATGCCGAGCGCTTCGCGCGTCTCGCGGAGCGATTCGTCGCCAGTGACGAGCGTCGCCCGGGCGTTCGCGGCGTTCTGCTGCGCGCGAACCACGTCGAGGCCGTTCGCCGCGCCGAGCGCGCGCTTGCGGTTGGTGATCTCCGCCTGCTCGAGAGCGACCCGGAGGCCGACGCGGTTGATCTCCGCGTCCCGCTCGGCGGTCACCACGGCGACGATCTGGTTGGCGACGCTGAGCGCCAGCGTGCGCTTCTCGTCGTCGACCGAGAGTCGCGAGGCATCTTCGCTGAGCTCGTCGACGCTGATCTGATCGAACTCCTGCACGTTGATGATGTCTTGCGTCAGCTGGATGCCACCGTTGAACGAGTTCGGGTTCGGCACGCGGTTCGACGTGACGATCCCGTTAGTGCCCAGCGAGACGTCGCCCAACGCGCCGCCAAGCGCCGGGTTCGTGATCAGCTGGTGGGTATAGCCGCCGTTCCCGACGATGAGGGGGAGGTACTGCGCGAGCGCGATGCGCGTCTGGGCCTCGGCCTGGAGCACCTGATCGACGGCGATGCGGAGATCGGTCGAGCGCGATCGCAGGAGCTCGACGGCCTCCTTCCACGATTTCAAGACGCGCTTGGGGGTCGGTACGGGCGCCAGCATCGGGTCGCTCACGTCGGGCGGCGGCGGAACCGTGACCGGAGCGGCCGACGGCGACCCCGCTGCGGGACCGCCGAGCGCCGCTGGAGCCGCCGCGGAGCCCGGCGTCCCGGGTCCGACGGGCGCACGGGGCACGACAGGAGGGACCTGCGCGAGAGCAGGCAACGCGACGAAGGTGATCGCGAGCACGAAGGCGGCCGTTCGCATGACCCCATTTGGCTAACTCATGTGCCGCAACGATTGCACGCGAAAGCGAGCCAACCGTCACTACCCCCCGACGGTCGAGAGCGCTTTTCGTCTAAGTTCCTTGGGTCCGGATCGGCGCACGCCGCGCGGAGACGTACTTCCTGTACGTCGAGCACGGCGGGCGTCGAGACGGGCCCAAGGAACGACGACGAAAAGTGCTCTCCTCAGCGGCGGCGGAGCGTCGCGTACCGGGCGTCGCCCGGGAGGAGATCCAGGTGCGACCGGAGCTCGCCGAAGCGACCGCGGAGGCTCGCGACGCTGACCCGAAAGCAAGCGGCCACTTCTGCGTGCGTGAGGGGCACGTGGTCGACGTAGACGATCGCGTAGGCCACCGCAGCGGCGATCGCGTCGACGGATCCGCGGCCCGCGGTGGCTCCACGAGCGCTGCGCGCCGCGGGGGGCCTCGAGAGGTAACCGACAGCGTCGCGAGCGAGCGACTTCGCGCGTGTGCGCTGCTTTGCGTCGAGCGGGAGGCTCGCGAGGCCGCGCGCGAGCACTTCTTCGATCTCGCCGACCGGCGGTGTGCGCGCGGAGCGACGCGACGACAGCGCGCCCTCGTCTCGTCTGGTGGATGGGCGGGGCTCGGCGTCGCGGTCTCGCCGTCGGGCCAGGAGCTCGCCGCCCGCGGTGCCCGCGATGGAGTGGACCGGCGCGGGGCGCGGGAGCGGGTGATCCTTGTCGGGGGGGGCGCCCTGCTCGAGCCATCGAAGCAGCGCGGCGTGCTCGCGAGACGCTCCTCGCTTGGTCGCTCGCGTCAGCACCTTGCGCGCCTCGGTCAGTCGACCGACTCGCGCGAGGGCGTGCGCGTAGCTGGCCGCGACCTCGCCGCTCTCGGGTGCGCTCTGATAGGCCTGCTTCAACCAGGTGATCGCATCGGTCGCGCGGTCGAGCGCCACGTCGAGCAGGTGACCCAGGTTGTGCGCGTACCAGGGGTTTTTGGGCGCGCCGACGAGCGCGCGATGGTACGCGGTCACCGCGAATTTGTAGTTGCCGAGGAGGGTCTGGCAAAGAGCCAGCGTCGCCCACCCGCGGTCGTCTTCGGGGCGGTGGGCGAGGACGCGGCGGGCGAAGAGCGCTGCGCGCCACGGATCACGCTCGACCAGGAGCTCGGCGAGGTGCAGGTTCGCGAAGAGGCTGTCGTCGGACCCGGCTTGTGCGAGGCGCGCGAGCCGGTGGAGCATCGGGAGGACGTCGCTTGGATCGATCGCGCGGGCCAGCGTCCACTCGATCTGGCTGCGCAGCTCGTGCGCTTGCTTTCGACGCGCGTCCATCCTCTTCCCTTCAAGGATGTAGCTTCCAGAGAGTGCGCGTGCAACGCGCAAAACCGCCGTCGGTCCGTGTTTTCACGTTTGACTTGCGCTCGACCAGTTCTCGGTTAAGAGCCGGAGGCGACGATCGAGGCGGCCGAGCGCCGCACCGCGCGCACCCGGCGCGGCCGCGTCGTGTCGGCGATCACGAGGGTAGCGCGACGATCCTTTGCTGAACAAGCTCGTGGAGGATGCGCAGTGCGTCGAGTCTGGGCATTCCACAGACGTCGAGGATCATCTCGAGGGTCGAGGATCCGTCGACGAGCGACAGCACGAACCCCGCGCGGTGGTCGATCGACAGCCAGCGAAGCTGCGTGCGCTGTACGGCGACCGACGGTACGCGATCGAGCGGCCCGAGGCGCGCGGCATACATGCTCTCGAGCACGCCGCGACAGCTCTCGGCGCACGCCGCGGCTTCGGCGTCGGACGGGTCTCCCGTGAGGAGGAGCTCGGCCATCTCTAGCGCCCCGGTGTAGTCGCCGAGCGAAAGACGCTCACGCATCTCGGCGATGGGGTCCTCGATCGTGCGTTCGGTGATCTCGGGTCCGGGGTTTCCGATCGCCCCGAGCACGGCCGCTTCGATGCTCGACGGCGTGGGTATGCTCGCGGCGGGCATGTCGGTCACGCTCGGCGCCCGGGCGTTCGCGATCGAGAGGGCGCTCGACGAAGAGTTGCGGCGAAACGCGACGCGGACGCGGGGCGTCTCCAGGCGCTCGGGGCCCGTCGACTTGGCGAGCGCCCTCTCGAGCTCGACCTCGTTGGTGAGGGTGATCCGCTCGCCGCGCTCCTCTCCCGGGTCTGCGCTGGGTGGCGGCGGCCGGGCGGTGGGCGCGTCGGGGGCCTGGGCGCGCTCGACCGCCGGCCAGTCCGGCTCGCGGTGCGACGCGGCGGTCGCCCTGGCGAAGGCCTCGACGTCGAACGGAGGGTTCACCGTCGGACGATCGCTCGCCGAGTCGTCTCGCTCGCCCTCTTCGACCGCCGGCTCGGTGGGCGACGGGTGCAGAGGGGTTCTCCGAGGTGGTTCGTGGGTCATGAGGTCGGCCTCAATGCGTCTTGGCCACTACCCCCTTGAACATACGGTGGGTTCGCGACAGCCCCTCGATCTCCGTCTTTATCGCGGGCACGTCGCGCTTGGCGATCGCGCCTCGCGCCTTGGCCAGGATCGTCCGGGCCTTGTCGATGGCGTCGCGCCCGAAGTCGCTCGCGGCGACGATCTGCTCGACTTGCGGGAAGAGGCGCTCGATCTCGCCGATGAGGCGCTCAGCTTCCTGCTTGGACGCCTCGAGCTCTTCGGTCGAGCGGCGCTCGACCATGTAGTCCTTCGCCCCGTCGATCATGTTCTTGATCTCGTCTCGGGTCAGGCCGCTCGACGCCGTCACTTCGATCGACTGCTCCTTCGCGGTCTCCAGGTCCTTGGCGTGGACGCTCACGATGCCGTCGGCGTTGATCTCGAAGGTGACTTCGATCTCGACGCTGCCCTTCGACGCCCGGCGAAGGCCCGTCAAAATGAATTCGCCGAGGAGTTCGTTCTCTTCGGCGCGGTCGCTCTCGCCCTGCATGACGACGATCTTCACGGCCGTCTGGTTCTCGCGGCTCGTCGTGAAGATCTTCGTGCGATGCGTCGGGACGGTCGTGTTCTGCGGAATGAGCTCCTCGAAGAACCCCCCCTGCGTCATGATGCCGAGGGCGTGCGGAGTCACGTCGAGGAGCACCATGTCGTGCTTGTCGTCGACGAGCGCCGCGCCCTGGATGCTCGCGCCGAGCGCCACGCTCTCGTCCGGGTGAATGCCCTTCGACGGCTCGCGCTCGAAGAACTCTTGAACGGCTTGCTGGATGCGCGGCATGCGCGTCATCCCTCCGACGAGAATGGCCTCCTCGATGTCTTCCTTGCCGAGACGGGCGTCGGACAGGGTTTGCCGGCAGATGTCGATCGTGCGCTCGATGAGATCGGCCGACAGGTCTTCGAGCGTCTTGCGGTCGATCGACCGCTGGAGGTGCAGGGCCTCGTTGCGGCCGCTCGAGATGATGAAGGGGAGGTTCACCTCGGTCTCTTTCACGCTCGATAGCTCGCACTTGGCCTTCTCGGCGGCGTCCTTCAGGCGCTGGAGCGCCATGCGATCCTGGCGAAGATCGATCCCGTGCTCTTCCTTGAAGCCCTGGACCAGCCAGTCGATGACCCTGGCGTCGACGTCTTCACCTCCGAGGAAGGTGTCGCCCGCGGTCGCGATGACCTTGAAGACGCCGCTCGATCCGATCTCGAGGATCGAGATGTCGAACGTGCCGCCGCCGAAGTCGTAGACGGCGATTGTCTTCTCGACGTTCTTGCCGAACCCGTACGAGAGCGCGGCCGCGGTGGGCTCGTTGATGATCCTGAGGACGTCGAGGCCGGCGATCTCGCCCGCGTCTTTGGTCGCTTGCCGCTGGTTGTCGTTGAAGTATGCCGGCACGGTGATGACCGCCTTGGTCACCGGCTGGCCGAGATAATCCTCGGCGATGAGCTTCATCTCCTGGAGCACCATCGCGCTCACTTCGGAGACGC